>Ga0075421_100000523_pt1 | contig 40382 bp, 37 predicted proteins | sample SoiMetdeltSBSDD5_FD_75292 | JGI IMG/M metagenome (GOLD analysis project Ga0075421, IMG submission 75292) | Bulk soil microbial communities from a Populus tree surrounding site in Tennessee, USA - Soil MetaG P. deltoides SBSDD5 | ecosystem: Environmental > Terrestrial > Soil > Tree plantation... | reverse complement strand
ATCTTGGTGAAGATGCCGCCGGCGATTCTGAGCGCCGCCGCGCCGAGCGATTCACCGATGGCAAAGCCGATGAAGCACGGGCCGGCATAGTCGCCGGGAATGAACAGCAGGATGAACAGCATGATCAGCAGCTCGACGCTGATCAGAAGCATGCCGATGCTCATGCCGGCGCTGAGCGGAATCGCGTAGACGGGATAGGGACGCCCTTCGAGGCTGGCGAACGCCGTCCGGGAATTGGCGTAGGTATTCACGCGGATGCCGAACCAGGCCACGCCGTAACTGCCGAGAATACCAACGACGCTGAAGAGAAGAATGATGACGACCCGCCCGGCATCCATCCCCGACAGGAAGCCGAAATACAGCACGATGATGACGGCGATGAAAATCTCGAGCAGCGCGAGGAAACGCCCCTGGGTGATCAGGTAGGTTTTGCACGTTTCGTAGATGAGGTCGGAGATCTCGAGCATGGACCGATGCACCGGCAGGTTTTTGAGGCGCGTCATGATGACGAGCCCGAACACCATGCCGAGCAGCGACACGCCCAGCCCGATCATCAGCAGCGTGCGGCCGTTGTACCCGCCAACGTCCACCAGATCCAGCGCTGGCAGCACGAGGCTCGCCTCGCCGCCCGGGGCCCGCTCCGCCGTTTCAGGCTGACCGGCCACTTCAGGCTGCTGCGCCATCAGCGGCGCCGCCAGCACCATCAGCAGCGCCGCGCAGGCCGCCGCCACCTTGATCCATCCTCTCAACGACGCGATCATCGCCACTCCTCTCGGTCTAGTCTCTTGTCTGCCTAAGCTCGAATGCGTCTCGCCAGCTCTTCGGCGCCCTTCGCATGGACGCTGTCCGGCAGCGACATCCCGCCGGTGAGAAAAATCCGAATGCCTTCCTCAACCGTGACGTCGGGAAAAAACACGCTGCTTCGCGGGTAAATCGCCACGTCGCCGAGGTACAGGTGATTGGTTGGCACGTACACGGCCACCAGCGGCTCCGGCCCCGACCCCCGATCGACCGTGAACTCCTTGGTGAGAAACCCCATCACCATGCCGCGCCTGGGGTCTTCGATCAGCACGACGCGCTTGAACCCGTACTCGTTGTCCGGCGAAAACGCTACCACCAGCTGTTTGACCGGCGCATAAATCGTCCGGAACCCCGGGATGCGCATCAGCCATTCGTCGCCGCGGGCCACGATGCGGCGGCCGATGACGTTGGTCGCCAGCGTCCCGACCGTCAACACCACCAGCAGGGTGACGAGGAGCCCGAGTCCTGGCACTTCGCGGCCCAGTACCCGGGTCGCGAGCGGGGCGGTCAAACGGTCAATGATACCGAAGATCCAGACGATCGCCGCCACGCTGATGACCAGCGGGACCGTGACGAAGAAGCCGGTGATGAACCGCCGCCGCAACCATTGCATACGGCGCTACCCTGCCGGAAACAGCGCCAGGAGCACGATCCCGGCCGCGATGCGGTACCACGCAAACGGCGCAAAGCCCGACCGCCTGACGAAATAGAGGAACGGCTTGACCACCACGGCGGACGCGATGAAAGCCATCACGAATCCGATGGCGATTTCCGCCGCCCGCTCGGGCGCCAGCTGGTCCTTCACCTGCATCAGCGAATATCCGAAGGCGGCGACCATCGTCGGCATCGCCAGGAAAAAGGAGAACTCGGCCGCCGCTGCGCGGTCGAGCCCCATCAGCATCCCGCCGACGATCGTCGCGCCCGATCGCGACACGCCCGGCACGAGCGCCAGCATCTGGCAGGCGCCGACGCCGAGCGCCCGCCCGACCGGTGTCCGCTCCGCATCGACGACAATCGGCGTCGGCCGCAGACGCTCCACGATCAACATCACGATGCCGCCGGCGATGAAGGCGATGGCGATGATGCGGACGCTCTCATACAGAACAGTCTGCACGTAGTCGCCCAGCAGCGCGCCGGCGGCCAGCGCCGGCACGACCGCGACGGCCAGCATCAGCGCGAAGCGCCGCGCATCGCGGTCCGACGGCAGGCCGCGGATCACGGTCGCGATCTTGGCGCGGTACAGCCACATGATGGCGAGCATCGATCCGGACTGGATCATCACGGTAAACGCGGGGTCCTCGTAGCCGAACAGCCGTCCCGCCACCAGCAGGTGCGCGGTCGACGATACAGGCAGAAACTCGGTGAGCCCCTGGATCACCCCGAGGAAGGCGGCAATGAGATAGGTCAAACGGAACGCTTACGACGTTTCAGGACGCCTTGGCGCCTCGTGACTTCCGCCCCGGACGCGCCGCTGGACGCGCCGCGGCCTCGGACCGGCCGGCGGCGGCCTGCGCCGACGCCGCGGGCGACCGCTTGTGCTGGCTCAGGATGATCGCAATGGCCGACGCAATGAATACCGTCGAATAGGTGCCGCTGATGATCCCCACGAGCATGGTGAAGGCGAACCCGCGCAGCACTTCGCCGCCGAAGATATACAGCGACAGCACCGAGAGAAACGTCGTTCCTGCGGTGATGATCGTCCGCGACAGCGTCTGGTTGACGCTGACGTTGACCACGTGCTCGAGTGAGTCGCGCCGCATCGAGCGCATGTTCTCGCGCACACGGTCGAAGATGACGATCGTGTCGTTCACCGAATAGCCGGTAATCGTCAACAGCGCCGCGACGATGTTCAGCGACAGGTCGTAGCCGAAGAACACGAGAAACGCCAGCGTCACGATGATGTCGTGGAAGGTCGCGGCGATGGCGCCGATGGCGAACGAGAACCGGAAGCGGAAGCCGATGTACACGGTGATCGCGAGAATCGACGCCAGCGTCGCGTAGACCCCGCGGCGCTGCAGGTCGGCGCCGATCACCGGGCCGACGATTTCGCGGCTCAGGATTTCATAGCTCGGCAGCCCCGCCTTGGTAAGGGCGTCGAGAATCTGCTGCGACCCGACCTCCAGGTTTGTGCCCTGCTCCGAGGTCTGGCTCTGCGCCAGCCGGATCAGCCATTGGTTGTCGCCCGCGTCCCCGTACTGCTGCACGACTTCCTCGCCGGCGATCGGATCGACCGCAGCGCGGACCTGCTGTTCGGAGACCGGCTGGTCGAACTTCACGACGACGATCGTGCCGCCCGAGAAGTCGATGCCCATCGGCATTCCGCCGCGGGAAATGATGATCGCCAGTCCCGCGGCGATGACCAGCGTCGACAGCGCCAGGGCGTACCAGCGCCAGCGGATGAAGTTGTAGTTCGTGTTGGAGAGGATTTGCATATGGCTAGATGCTCAGCGTCTGGACCTGCTGGCGGCGGCCGAGCACCAGCTCGAACACCGTGCGCGAGACGAAGACCGCCGTGAAGACGTTCGACAAGAGCCCGATCGTCAGCGTGGTTGCGAAGCCGCGGATCGGACCGGTGCCGAACTGGAAGAGGAACATCGCCGCGATCAGCGACGATACGTGCGTATCGACGATCGTCCACCACACCCGGTCGAAGCCGGCGTTGACCGCGGCGCGCACGCCTTTGGCGGTCGCCAGCTCCTCCTTGATGCGCTCGAAAATCAGCACATTCGAATCGACACCCATGCCGATCGTCAGGATGAAGCCGGCAATGCCCGGCAGCGTCATCGTCGCGCCCAGATACGCCATCATGCCGAGCAGAATGATGAGGTTGATGACGATGGAAATCACGGCGTTGAGGCCCGTGAGCTTGTAGTAGAACATCATGAAGGCCACGACCATGAGCAGGCCGGCGATCGACGCCGCTACGCCCGATCGAATCGACGCCGCGCCGAGCGTCGGTCCAACCGTACGCTCTTCGAGAAAATCCAGCGATGCTGGTAACGCGCCGCTTCGCAGCACCAACGCGAGGTCGCCTGCCTCCTGTTGCGTAAAGGCACCCGTAATCTGCCCCTCATCGGTGATTCGCCCCTGAATGGTCGGCGCGGAGAAGACGCGGTTGTCGAGAATAATCGCCAGCCGGCGGTTGATGTTCTGCTCGGTCAGCTGGCCGAATCGCCGCGCCCCATCCTGGCTCAGCGTAAACCCCACCGCCGGCAGATTGTTCTGGTCGAGCGAGGTGCGCGCCGTCCGCAGGTCGCGGCCGGTAATCCCAGCCACCCTGCGAACCACGTAGTAGACCGTGGTGGGGGTGCCGCCCCCTGTCCCGGCCACGTCCTCAGAGCCGGGCACGATGATGAGGTCTGGCGGGAGCGTATTGTTGTACGCCTGCCGCGCCGCGTCTTCAGACGGGAAAGGTCCCATCTCGACAATCTTCAGCTCGAGGATCGCGGTGTTGCGGATGATTTCCTTCGCGCGCGCCACATCAGTCACACCCGGGAGCTGCACCAGGATCTGGTCAGCCGGTCCCTGACGGGCGACGATCGGTTCGGCGACGCCCAACTCGTTGACGCGGCGCTCAATCGTCTGGAGGGCCTGGTTCACAGCTTCTTCGCGAAGCTGCGTCGCGATGTTGGGCCGCATGGTGTAGGTCTCGCGGCCGCCGGCGCCCGGTGTCCGGCTGAACACTGTATCCACTTCCGCAGCGGCCTGCCGGAAGGCCTGCGGATTCTGCACTCCGGTCGCGACGAATTCAGTGGGGCTCGTCACCTCGAGACCCATGTACTGGACAGCGGCGCGGCTGAGAGTCTCCCGCAGCCGCTCGACGGTGGTATCAGTCTCGATTTTCAAAGCCTCGTCCGTCCGGACGCGCATCACCAGGTGAACGCCGCCCTTCAAGTCCAGACCGAGGTTGACCTTCTGCCCCGGGGGGTAGAACGCCCACACAGCCAGGGCGACCACGCCCACGATGACGATCAGCTTCCAGCGGACATTCTTATTCACGACTGACTCTCCGGCGCCACGGGCTCCTGGCCCTGGTAACCGACGACGGCATTACGGGACATTTCGACGCGGACGTTATTGGCCACCTGGACCTGGATCGACGCATCCCCGATGCGGGTGATCGTTCCAAACAGGCCGCCCGAGGTGACGATCCGATCGCCGACCTTCAGAGCGGCGAGAAACGCCTGGACCTTCTGCTGGCGGCGTTTCATCGGCAGCAGGATCACGAAATAGAAGATGCCGACAACCAGCACGAAGGGCATCAGCTGCACCCACGCGCTTGGCGCCGTCCCCTGCGGCGTGCCCATGGCCAGCACCATGGGAAATCCCAACTCCCAAAGCCCAAATCCCAACATGAGAAATGTCATGAATCGAGCGACAGGCGGGAAGCCGAGCGAAGGAACCCCTGCCTGAAACTATCGAAGGTCCGAAACGCTATAGCGTCCCTGATCCTCCGCATGGTGTCAAGGTAAAAGCTCAGGTTATGCAACGTGTTAAGGGCACCCGCGCTCATCTCGCCGGCGGCGAAGAGGTGACGCAGATAGGCACGGGAATGATGCCGGCACGTATAGCATCCGCACTGGGGATCCAGCGGCCCATCGTCCTCGGCGTAGCGGGCGTTCTTGATGTTGATGCGCCCCTCGCTGGTGAAGAGCTGGCCGTTCCGCGCGTTGCGCGTCGGGAGAACGCAGTCGAACATGTCGATGCCCCGCGCGACGCACTCGACGAGGTCCTCCGGCGTTCCCGCCCCCATCAGGTAGCGAGGGCGGTCGGCGGGCAAGCGCCGCGCCGTCGCCTCCGTGACGGCGTACATCTCCTCGATCGGCTCGCCGACGCTCAGCCCGCCAATCGCATACCCATCGAACCCGATCGATGCGGTGGCGTCCACGCTTTCATTGCGGAGGTCCTGGAAGACGCCCCCCTGGATGATGCCGAACTGCGCCTGTCCATGGTTTGTCAGGTCGACGCCATCGGCCGAACCTGACCGGAGGGCCTCGAGCCGCGTCCGGCATCGGCCTGCCCATCGCAGGGATCGGGTCATCGACGAGGCCACTTCGTCCCGGGCTGCCGGCAGCGCCAGGCACTCGTCGAGCACCATCGCGATGTCGGATCCCAGGCGCGCCTGGATGTCGGTCGCACGCTCAGGCGTCAGCAGGTAGCGGCTGCCGTCCAGGTGCGACTGGAAGTCAGCGCCTTCCTCTGTGATGAGCCGGCGCTGGGCGAGGCTGAACACCTGGAAGCCGCCGCTGTCCGTGAGGATCGGGTGCGACCAGCCGATGAAGCGATGCAGGCCGCCGCGCCGCGCGATCAGCTCGTCGCCCGGCCGCAGCATCAGGTGATAGGTGTTTGCGAGGATGATCTCGGCGCCTGCCTCCTCTACGTCCTGATGCCGAATCGCCTTGACCGCGCCCTGCGTGCCGACCGGCATGAACGCGGGCGTCTGGACGATGCCGTGGGGCGTCTCGAATTCGCCGAGACGCGCCTGGCCGTCGGTGGATCTCACCGTGAAACGGAATCCCGACACGCTACTATTGTGTCGTTTGTGATGAAAAAACTTCGCGTCGGCATCATCTACGGCGGCCGCTCGGGCGAACACGAGGTCTCGGTGGTCTCGGCCGCCTCGATCTTCAAGCACCTCGATCGAGCGAAGTACGACCCGGTGCCGGTGCTGATCGAAAAGAGCGGACAGTGGGTGCTGGGGGGAAAAGCGCCGGAGGTGCTGTCGGCCGGGGCGGTCAACGACGCGCGGCCGGCCGGGGCGCTTCAGCCGACCGAGCCCTCAGCCGCCGTAGCGGGCTCCGGCTTCGATGTCATCTTCCCGGTTCTGCACGGTCCATACGGCGAGGACGGCACCGTGCAGGGGCTCCTCGAGCTCGCGAACGTCCCGTACGTAGGGGCCGGCGTCCTGGGATCGGCGGTCGGCATGGACAAAGCGGTGATGAAGACACTCTTCGCCGCGGCCGGCCTCCCGATCGTTCCTCACCTGACGGTGCTGCGGCGTGAGTGGGATAAAGACTCGGCGTCGTTGACTAGGCGCGCCGCTGACCACCTGCGGTTTCCGCTGTTCGTCAAGCCCGCCAACCTGGGCTCGAGCGTAGGGATTTCCAGGGCGGCATCCCCCGCGGACTTCGCGGCAGCGATGGAGCTGGCGTTTCAGTTCGACCGCAAGGCTGTGGTGGAAGCCGCGGTTCCACACACCCGCGAGATCGAGTGCGCCGTGCTGGGCAACGATGAACCCGAGGCGTCGATCCCCGGCGAAGTCGTCGTCACGCACCGCGACGGCTTCTATTCGTACGACGCGAAGTACCTGGACCCGGAGGGGGCGACGCTGCGGATCCCGGCCGATCTTCCGTCCGCGACAGCCGACCGGGTACGACGGGTCAGCGTCGAGGCCTTCGGGGCGTTAGAGCTGTCTGGTATGGCGCGGGTGGACTTCCTGCTCAATGGGAACACGGGCGACCTCTACCTGAACGAGGTCAACACCATCCCCGGGTTCACCGCCATCAGCATGTACCCGAAGATGTGGGAGGCGTCCGGACTGCCGTATCCCGTCCTCCTCGACCGTTTGATCGCGCTCGCCCTCGAGCGCCACGAGGAAAAGCAGAGACTTCGCACGAGCATTAAATGACACTGGCCCGGGGGGCGGTGGTTCTGACGTCGGTGGCGCTGAGTCTGTTCGCCGTGTACCCGGCCGCTCAGCAGCCGCCGATCCGTGGACTGACCGCCACTGGGGAGATTGCGCGGGCGTACGCCGCCATCTTCGATGCCCGCTTCACTGACATCCCTCCGCTCCTTACTCGTACATGCCCTCCAGCCCCGCGTGAAGCCTGCCAGCTCCTCGAGGCCGTCAGCCTGTGGTGGCAGATTCAGCTGGACCCCTACAACCGAACTCGCGATGCGGCGTTCGAGTCGCGGATCGAGGCGGCGATCGCTGCAATCGGCGCGTGGACCACGCGCGAGCCCAATCGGGCCGAGGCCTGGTTCTACCTGGGCGGCGCGTACGGAGCCCGCGTGCAGCTGCGCGTGCTGCGCGGCAGCCGGCTCGCCGCCGCGCGCGACGGCGCACGGATCAAAGAGTCGCTCGAGCGTGCCCTCGCCCTCGATCCGCAGATGACCGACGCCTTCTTCGGAATCGGCCTTTACCACTATTACGCCGCTGTCGCCCCGCCGGCCGCCCGTATGTTGCGGTGGTTGCTCCTGCTGCCGGGCGGCGATCGCGCCGGCGGGCTCGACGAAATGCACCGCGCGCGCGGGCGCGGCCTGCTCGTACGCGACGAGGCCGACTACCAGCTGCACATCATCGATGTCTGGTACGAGAAGCAATACCGGCGCGCGCTCGAATACCTGGCAGCGCTCACCGCGCGCCATCCCCGCAACCCGCATTTCCGTCAGGCCACGGCCGAAATCCTCGATTTCTATATCGATGACACGGCCGCGAGCCTGCGGACGTGGCAGTCGCTGCTCGACGCGGCGCGGCGGCGCGAGGTGGAAGCCCCCGAGATGGCCGAAGTCAGCGCGCGCCTTGGTGTGGCCCTGCAGCTCGATCAGCTCTCGCAGAGCGAGGCCGCGGTCGAACAGCTGCGCGCGATCATCGCGACGGCCCCGTCGGCGCCCTTCGGAGCCGTCGCCCGCGCACAACTGCAGCTCGGCGATGCGCTCGAGCATCTCGCCCGGCGTACAGAGTCATCAGCCGCGTACCGCGCGGCGATCGCAGCCGCCGGCAGCGATGATCCATTGCGGATCGCATCACGCGCGCGCGTCGCACTGAAGGAACGCCGCTGAGGCGTTCCGGTAAACAGCGCGCGCAGCGGTGAAGTTCGTCACGAGTTCATCCGACACATCACACAGCACTCGTACTTGACAGATTGGGTGACGTTGGACGTGGTTCCAATGCGCGTTTTTTTGACAACGAGCGCGCTTTTGTGCTTGACATCAAAAAAATCTCACCCATAATCTACATCTGGTATGAGGGTGGATGGCTCAGCCCACCCGTTGTGACGGTCGCGAAGACCGTTGGAGGCTGGGTCACAACAACCTGAGGAGAAAACAATGGCGAAGAAGGCAAAGGGCGGAAAGAAGAAGGCTGCTAAGAAGCGGTAGCTCTTCGAAATGCCTTTAGGGGTGCCCGGATGGAGCACCCCTTTTTTCTAGCTCCTTACCAGCTGTCCAAGTTGCTGCTCTCCCGAAACGCACCGCGCGACCGGAGGAGCCCGCGAAGCGAGACGGCCAGCGACCGGGCCGACGTGCCAGGCGGCAGAGTGCGCCGGGACGCAGGGCAAATGGCTCGCAATCCACAACCACCGAAAGGGGGGATTACAGATGGCGAAGAAGGCTAAAGGCGGCAAGAAGAAGGCGGCGAAGAAGCGTTAACTTCCGCCGGTCTCGCCATGAAGGGGACGTGCACGCTTTGTGCGTCCCCTTTTTTTATTGCCTGAACGTCGGCAGCGGCGGCGGCGTCAGCCCATCCCAGATCGTCACGCTCCGCACGATGTCCCACGGCCCGAGGCGATCGACCACGTCCATGCCTTCCACCACATGGCCGAACACCGTATAGCGGCCGTCGAGGTGCGGCTGCGGGGAATGGGTGATGAAGAACTGACTGCCGCCGGTGTCGGCCCAGTCGAGCGCCATGCCGACCGTGCCCCGCAGGTAAGGCCGCATATTGATCTCGTCGCGGATGCTGTAGCCGGGGCCGCCCTCACCGTCGCCCCGCGGGTCCCCGTCCTGCACCACGAAATCCGGAACCACCCGGTGGATCGCCACACCGTCGAAGAATCCCTTGCGCGCCAGCGCGATGAAGTTCGCCACGGTGAGCGGCGCGTCCAGGATGGCGAGCTCGATCTCGATGCCGCCCCGGTCGGTCACGATGTAGGCATGCGGCGAGTACTTCGGGCTGACCAATCCCTGCCATTCGGCCTCGTCGATCGTGCGGCCGGCAACCGCCGGGCGGATCGCGGCCTGGGTCGTCGCGGCAGGCACGCCGGCCTGCTCGAGCAGTTCCGCCGCTCGCACGCGGACCGCCCACTCCTTGTCGCGCAGCGCCTCTTCGAGCAGCGGCCGTGCGGCCGCCGGGTCCAGCTGGGCGAGCGCCTCGAGGGCGGCGGCGCGCGCGACGTAGGTGCTGTCGCCGAGGGAGGCTCGGTACGCATCGGCCAACGCCGGAGCCGCCGCAGTGACTTTCAGTTCGCTGAGTCCACGTGCAGCAGCGGCGCGCGCGGCGAAATCATCTGCCTTCAGCCGCTCCGTCAGCACGGTTCCGGCCCAGGGAGCCTTGGAGGCAACCAGGGCGCTGATCGCCGCATTGACCACGCGGAAGTCGCGGTCCTCCAGCAGCAGGCGCAGCCGGGCCTCGGCGCGCGCGGGAGGCAGCGCCGCGAGCGCGGCGCCCTCAGCGGCCCTGACCGTCCAGTCTCGTTCGGCGTCAAGGCCGGACAAGGTCGTCAGCAACGCATCGGGGTCGATGCGGGCCAACGTCCTGATGGCAAACGCGCGAATCTCGGGTAATCGGTCGGAGACGAGATCCAGCATCAGGTCGAGGCTCTCGGGGCCGACCAGGCCGGACAGTGCGGTCATGGCTTCGAGGCGCAGCGTCGGGTCGGCTTTGGCATCGACCACGATGGCATTGACGGCTGGCGCTGAGCTCGGGTCGTTGATCGCCGCCATGGCACGCAAGGCCTGAATCACCACTGCCGGATGGGCGCTGCGCCTCTCGACAATCGTCCGTAGCGGCATCGCCGCGGCGGCGGCCTTGATGGCGCCGAGCCCGCGCGCGGCAAAGGCCGCGGTGTACCGACCCGGCGTGTTCAGGAGCGTCAGCAGCGCCGGCGCGCTGCGCGGGTCCGGCAACCGTTGAATGGCGTAGGCCACCGGCCACCAGGTCGACACTGGCTGGTACTTCGCGTCGAGCGCCGCCGCGGCAAGCGCCTCGTACGAGCCCAGGCGAACGAGAGCATAGAGCCCCAGGCGGACAGCTTCGGCCGGTGGCTTCTGCGGATAGGTCAGGTCGTCCGCGTCGATGCCGGCGAGGGCGCCGGCGGCGACATGGGTGCGGACCACAGCGCTCACCGCGTCGGCGTCAGCGCGATTGCCGATCATCCCGAGTGCTTCGGCCACGCGCCCCTGCACCAGCGGGTTCGCATCGCCGAGCGCCGTCTGTAGCGCCGGCCGCGCCGCGGGGTCGCCGATCAACCCAAGCGCGAACGCGGCCATCTGACGGACATCAGGCTCTTCGTCCGTCAATAGCCTCGCCAAGGCCTCCGTCGCATCGGGCAGGCCGACGCGGCCGAGCGCGAGCGCAGCGCGGCGGCGAACGCGCGCTTCGCCATCATTCAGAAGTCGGATCAGATCGGACGGCGGCGGAGGCGCGACGATGGCCGGCTGCGTGCGCGTCGCCGGAACGATGATGACGGGGGGCGGCGGATTCGGATCGCGAAGGATGCGCTGATCCTCGAGCCGGATGATCCACGACAGCTTGTCTTCGTAGCTGACGACCGGCGGCTCGGGGGTTGGCGCCGCCACAGGCGCGCTGGCACACGACGCGCCCAGCGCGGCAAGGCACAAGATCCAAGTCACAAGGCACAAGTCACAACGTTGCCGCTTTGTTGTGCCTTGTGACTTGAGCCTTGTGCTTTGTGCCTTGTTCACGTCGCCCGATGATAGCATCGGCGCATCGCCGTACATGTCGTTTCAATACCTAGCCATCGAAGGACCGATCGGTGCGGGCAAGACCGCGCTCGCCACGCGATTGGCGGCGCGGCTCGATGCGGCGACGGTGCTCGAGGAACGCGACAATCCGTTCCTCGCGGATTTCAATGCCGGCCGGCCGGGCGCGGCGCTGCAGGCCCAGCTTTTCTATCTGCTCAACCGTCACCGCCAGCAGATCACACTCCGCCAGGCGAACCTGTTTGCGCAGACAACGATCGCCGATTACCTGTTCGACAAGGACAAGATCTTTGCCTACCTCAACCTTGACGACAACGAGCTCTTCATCTATCAGCGCTTGTACGACCTGCTCGCGCGCGACGTTCCGGCACCGGACCTGGTGGTGTATCTCCAGGCGCCGACCGACGTCCTCGTCCGCCGCCTCAAGGAGCGGGCAAAGGACACCGCCGACGGCGCACCGCAGCCGGAGCCGTCATATCTCCGTGAGCTGAACGAGGCCTACCAGCACTTCTTCTTTCACTATTCGGCCACGCCGCTCCTCGTCGTGGAGACCTCGCAGCTCGACCTCGCCACCAGCGACGCCGCGGTCGACGACCTGCTCCGGCAGATCAGGTCGCTGAACCGGGGCACCCGCTACTACGTGCCCCGGACCAGTCTGTAGCCCTCATCGCGCGCGGCTGCCCACTTTTCACTTTTTACTTTTGACTTTTGACTTTTTACCTGCGGTAATGTGTGCCGATGGCCTGGTTTAAGAAGGCCCGGAAGCCGATGGCGTCCGCCACGGCTCAAAAGCCCAGCCGGGTGCCCGAGGGACTGTGGGTCAAGTGTCCCGACTGTGCGCAGATCCTTTACAACAAGGATCTCGAGACCAACCTGCATGTCTGCCCCAAGTGCGCCCACCATTTCCGTATCAGCGCCTCCGATCGTCTCCGGGCGCTGTGTGACGCCGAATGGACCGAACACTTCTCGGACCTGACCTCGAACGACCCGCTTCGTTTTGCTGACACCAAGCTGTACCGCGACCGGCTGAAAGCGACGATCCAGTCAACCGGCATCAAGGACGCGGTCATCATCGCAACCGGAAGGCTGAACGGTCTCGACGTGGTGATCGCGGCGATGGAGTATGCGTTCATCGGCGGCAGCATGGGTGTCGTCGTCGGCGAAAAGATCGCCCGGGCGGTGGAAATGGCGCTCGAGCGCCGTCAGCCGCTGCTGGTGATTTCCTGCTCCGGCGGCGCGCGGATGATGGAAGGGGCGTTGTCGCTGATGCAGATGGCGAAGGTCTCCGCGGCGCTCGCCCGCCTCGACCGCGCTGGTCTGCCGTTCATTTCGATCCTGACCGATCCCACCACCGGCGGCGTTACCGCCAGCTTTGCGATGCTGGGCGATCTGAACATCGCCGAGCCGAAGGCGCTGATCGGCTTCGCGGGGCCGCGCGTCATCGAACAGACGATCCGGCAGAAGCTGCCCGAAGGCTTCCAGCGGAGCGAGTTCCTCGTCGACCACGGCATGGTTGATCTGATTGTCGACCGCCGTGAGATGAAAACCGTCCTCGCCCGCGCGCTGCAGTTCATGGGTGCGCAGCCCCAGCCTGCCGCCGGGGCGCCGATGGCGGTTGGCGCCGCCGTAGAGACCGAGTCTCCGGGCTAGCGTTGCTCGACCGCCTGTTCGCGCTCGAGACGTTCGGGATCAAGCTCGGGCTCGACAACATCTCGCGCCTGTGTGCGGCGCTCGGCCACCCCGAGCGGACGTTTGCCTCGCTGCACGTTGCCGGCACAAACGGCAAAGGGTCGGTCACCGCAATGGCCCATGCCGCGCTGGCCGCCTCGGGCCTTCGTGCCGCCCGCTACATCTCTCCGCACCTGGTCGATTTGACTGAACGCTTCGTCATCGGCGACACGCCTGTGAGCATGGACGCGCTGCAGCGCACGGCGGATGACGTCCTGGATTGCGCCGATGATTTGATCGCCACCGGCGCGCTCGCCGTCCATCCGACATTCTTCGAGGCGACCACGGCGATTGCGTTCGAACTGTTCCGTCGTGCAGGCGTCGACGTGGCGGTCATCGAAGTCGGCCTTGGCGGCCGGTATGACTCGACCAACGTGATCGCGCCGGTTGCCGGCGCGATCACGTCAATCGGGTTCGATCATCAACAGCACCTGGGCGACACCATCGAGGCGATCGCCTTCGAGAAGGCCGGGATCATCAAGCCGGGCATGGACGTCGTCATCGGCGCCCTGCCTGACCAGGCACGGACGGTCGTCGAGCGCGTGGGCATCGAAACCGGCGCGCGCATCATCGACGCCGCCGCCGACGTACGCATAACGGGCCGCAACGCTGACGGCGAACCCTTGACGATCGAAACGCCGGACGACCGATACGGCCCGCTCCAGCTCTCGCTGCGCGGGGAGCACCAGGTCGGGAATGCACAGGTGGCCGTCCGGCTGATCGAGATCGCCCGGCGGCGCGGCATTGCCGTGCCGAATGAAGCGATCGAGCGCGGACTGACGCAGGTCGACTGGCCGGGACGGCTCGAGCTCATCCGGTTTGACAATGGGCGCCAGGTGCTGCTGGACGCGGCGCACAACGTCGACGGCGCGAACGCCCTTGCCGCGTACCTGGGCAGCCGGCATCCGGAGCGGCCGGCGCTCGTCATCGGCGTCATGCGCGACAAGGACATCGAAGGCATTCTCGCGGCACTGCTGCCTGTGGTGTCGTCGGTGGTCGCGACGGCCGCCCCGACGTCGCGCGCGATTCCCGCGCGCGACCTTGCCGCGCGCATCTCAGCCATGGGCGGGCGCCTTCCGGTGCGCGTCGAGCCGGATCCAACCTCGGCGGTCGAGCAGGCGCTGGCGACCAGCACCACCGTTTGCGTGGCCGGCTCGATCTTCGTCGTCGGCGCGGTTCGCGACGCGCTGAGACGCCGTGCTATCCTGCGCTGACCTCCCGCATTTCCTGATGATTTCATCGCGGATTCTCTTCTTGATCGCCGTTTGCCTGTACGCCGCGCCGGTCGTCGCGCAGGTGGCGGCCCCGGCGCCCGGTGCGAGTGCACCCGCCGATGATTCCCCGCTCGCGCAGATCACCCAGAACACGCAGAACCGTCTTGAGTGCCCGTCGGCTGACTATTGCCGGCTCACCGGGCAGGTGGACATCGAAATCGGGGCAGGCACGCGGTTTTTTGCTGACGAGATCGACATCTACAGCAAGCCGATGCTCCGCATCGTCGCGGCCGGCAACGTGGTCTTCACCGGTCCCGAGGGACGCATCGCGGCGGAGAAGGTGGAATTCAACGTCACCGACGGCACGGGCACGTTCTACCAGGCATCAGGCATCATGTCGCTCGGCGACACCGTCGATCGCGTCCAGTTCGGCAACCAGGATCCGGACGTCTATTTCTACGGCGACATGATCGAAAAGATCAGCGCGCGGTCATACCGGCTCACGCGCGGCGGCTTCACCACCTGCGTGCAGCCGACGCCGCGGTGGGAAGTCACCAGCGACTCGGTCGTGATCAACCTGAACGACTACGCGATTGCGCGCAACATGCTGCTGCGCGTGAAGGGCGTGCCGTTGATGTACCTGCCGATCATCTACTACCCGATCAAGGATGAGGACCGCGCGACCGGGTTCCTGCTGCCGACCTACGGGGCGTCGACGCTGCGCGGCCAGGCGATCAGCAACGCGTTCTTCTGGGCGATCGGACGCAGCCAGGACGCGACATTCTTCCACGACTGGTTCACGCGGACCGGCCAGGGCGCGGGCGCCGAGTACCGCTACGTGTCGGGCCAGGCCTCGTACGGGAACTTTCGGTTTTATCACCTCGACCAGAAGCAGGCGGAGTTCGTTCAATCGGGTTCGACCTCCATCCTGCCGGCGCAAACGACCTATCAGATCCAGGGAGCGGGCAACCAGGCGGTCGGGACGGCGATCCGCCTGCATCAGCGCATCGACTACACCTCGAACGTGATCACCCAGCAGCTGTACCAGCAGAACCTGTATCAGGCGTCGAACGCCACGCGCACGGTGGAGGCGGGAGGAACGGGTTCGTGGGGCGTGCTGACGGCCGGGGCGCTGTTCCAGCGCATCGAAACCTTCACCGATTCGGATTCGTCGCAGCTGTACGGCAGCAGCCCCCGGCTCACGGCTTCGATCGCGCCCCAGCGGCTCTTCGGGCTGCCTGTCTACGGATCCGTCAACAACGAGTATGCGTACTTGCCGTATCGCCGGGTTGAAGACGGTGAGGTGGTGAGCGAGAGCGACAAGAGCCTCGGGCGCCTGGATGTCCTTCCGACCATGCGCGCAGCGCTCTCGCGCTTGACCTATCTGACGGTAAACACGAGCGCGGCGTACCGCACGACGTACTACACCCGCAGCGCGGATGCCAAAACCGGACGGGTCACGAGCGAGCCCCTGACGCGACAGTATCTGACGCTGCGCTCCGACGTCACCGGCCCGGTGCTGGCCAAGATCTGGGACACGCCCGCCAGCGGCTACAGCGAGCGCATGAAGCACCTGATCGAACCGACGTTCGCGGTGGAGTTCATTCCGATGATCGGGAATGCGGACCGCGTCCTGACGCTGTCGGATTCAAGCGACGTCATCAAAGGCGATTCGACGCGTCTTACCTACGGCCTCAACAACCGGCTGCTCTACCGCGCGCGGACCACCGACGGCTCCGCCGGATCGACCATCCAGTTCCTGACTGTTGGCGTCCAGCAGACCTATTACGTGACCGACCGCGCCAGCCTCAACGATCAGCAGTACGTGAGCACTAACTTCCGCTCGCGGTCCGTCGATCTTTCTGACGTCGCACTGAATATCAAGGTGACGCCCAGTCCCGCGCTCGATGCAACGACGCGGTTCGAATACGACGTGCACGGCGAGGGCCTCCACGTCATCACCACTCAGGGCACGGTGGCGCTTGGCGCCAGCTCCAGCACGATCAACTACAGCCGCTACCGCCGCCGGCCGACAGCTGACGCCGAAAGCTCGATGACCTGGAGCTCCTCGGTCAGCATGCTGCAGGGCCAGGCGAGAGGCGCATATGCGCTGACCTGGGACATCGGCCGCTCCGGTATCCTCAACCAGAACATCGCCGTGACTTACATGGCGCAGTGCTGCGGCATCCAGGCCGAATTCCAGAAGTTCAAGTTTCCGCAGAGCAGTTCCAATTTCCCGATCCCGTCCGACCGGCGCTTCAACCTGTCGTTCGTCCTGGCGGGGCTCGGCACGTTCTCGAATTTCTTCGGCGCGTTCGGCGGCCTCACGGGCTCGGGCTACTGAGGTGAAAGGGCTGATTCTCAGCGGCGGCAAAGGCACACGGCTGCGGCCGCTGACCTACACCAGCGCGAAGCAGCTCGTACCGGTCGCGAACAAGCCGGTGCTGTTCTACGGCATCGAGGCGATCGTGGCCGCCGGCATCCGCGACATCGGGATCGTCGTCGGCGACACGCAGGCGGAAATCCGCGCCGCCGTCGGCAACGGCTCACGGTGGGGGGCGTGCATCGAGTACATCGAGCAGGATGCGCCTCGCGGTCTCGCGCACGCCGTCAAGATCAGCAAACCGTACATCGGCCGGGAGCCGTTCGTCATGTATCTGGGAGACAACCTCCTGAACAAGGGCATTACCCATTTCGTGGAGGAGTTCGCGCGCGAGAAGCCGGCCGCCCAGATTCTCCTGGCGCGCGTGCCGGATCCGCAGATGTTCGGCGTCGCCGAGCTCCGCGAAGGCAGAGTGGTCAGGCTGGTCGAGAAGCCGAAAGAACCGATCGGCGATCTCGCGCTGGTGGGCGTGTACATGTTCGGACCGGAAGTTTTCGAGTCGGTCGAGCGCATCAAGCCAAGCTTCCGCAACGAGCTCGAGATCACCGACGCCATCCAGGACCTGATCGATCGCGGCCTCACGGTCCGGCCGCACATCGTTGACGGCTGGTGGAAGGACACCGGCAAGCTCGAAGACATGCTCGAGGCGAATCGCCTGATTCTCGATATCCAGGAGCGGCGCATCGACGGGTCGGTCGACGCCGAAAGCCGGGTGGAAGGCAAAGTGATCATCGAAGCCGGGGCGACGGTGGAACGCTCCGTCATCCGCGGTCCGGCAATCATCGGCCGCGGTGCGCGGATCATTCACGCCTACGTCGGCCCGTTCAGCTCGATCGGCAACGATGTCGAGATCCAGGAATCGGAAATCGAGCACAGCATCGTCCTGGAAGGCTCGTCCGTGCGCGACCTGTCGAACCGCGTCATCGACAGCCTGATCGGCAAGAACGTGAGGATTTACCGCATTCCGCTCAAGCCGAGCGCGTACCGGTTCATGCTGGGAGACAATTCGGAAGTCGGCATCAGGTGGTGACCATGACAAACCCGGTAGCGTATTCGGCCACCGTCGCGAAGCAGCCCCGGATCGAGGGCGTGAAAACCAAGGCGCTCCGCCTCGTTCCCGACGAACGCGGGTTCCTGCTGGAGATCCTGCGCGCCGACGAGAGCGAGATCTTCACGAAGTTCGGCCAGGTCTACGTCTCGGCGACCTATCCAGGCGTCGTCAAGGCGTGGCACTACCACCAGACCCAGATCGACAACTTTGCCTGCATCGCCGGGATGGTGAAGCTGGTGCTGGTGGATACGCGCCCCGATTCGGCTACCAACGGCGCGATCAACGAATTCGTCGTCGGTGTGCAGAATCCGATGCTGGTGCAGGTGCCGAAGCTGGTCTATCACGGCTGGAAGTGCATCAGTCCTGAAACGGCGCTGGTCGTGAACGTGCCGAGCGAGCCGTACCGCTACGCCGAGCCCGACGAGTACCGCCTCGCGCCACACGACACGCTGCCCTACGACTGGACCCGCAAGGATGGTTGAGGTCCTGGTCACCGGAGGCGCCGGCTTCATCGGCAGCAATTTCGTCCGCTACGCGCTCAATCACCATCAGGACTGGCGCGTCACCACCCTCGACAAGCTCACCTACGCCGGACGCCGCGAAAACCTGCACGACGTGATCGATCATCCGCGGCACACGTTTGCCCAGGGCGACATCGCCGATCGCCCCGTCAGCGGCCCGCTGGTCGAGCAATCCCAGCTCGTGGTGCATTTCGCGGCCGAGACGCACGTCGACCGGTCGATCCTGGCGGCTGGTGAGTTCATCCGCACCGACGTCGAGGGCACATTCGTGCTGCTCGAGGCCGCACGGCGTGCGAAGAACCTCCGGCGTTTCGTCCAGATCTCGACCGACGAGGTCTACGGCAGCATCGCGACCGGCGCGAGCCGCGAGACCGACGAGCTCAAACCGCGCAATCCGTATGCGGCGAGCAAGGCGGGCGCAGATCGCCTGGCCTACAGCTACTGGGCGACCTACAACGTGCCGGTCGTGATCACGCGGGCATCCAACAATTACGGTCCGTACCAGTTCCCGGAGAAGGTCATCCCGCTGTTCGTCACCAACGCCATCGACGACATCGCCGTGCCGCTCTACGGCGACGGCCGCAACGTCCGCGACTGGCTGCACGTGGAGGACCACTGCCGCGCGATCGATCTGCTGATCGCAGACGGCGCCGATGGCGAGGTCTACAACATCGGCGGCGGCAACGACGTGATGAACGTCGATTTGACGACACGGATCCTCGGCTCGCTTGGCAAGCCCTTGTCGCTGATCCGGCCGGTCGCCGATCGCCCCGGCCACGACCGCCGTTACTGCCTCGACACGTCGAAGCTGCGATCGCTGGGATGGGCCCCGCAGGTCCCGTTCGAACAGGGATTGCGCGACACGGTCGACTGGTACCGCGCCAACGAGTGGTGGTGGCGCCCGATCAAGGAGCAGGATCCCGCGTTCCGCTCCTACTACAAGGCTCAGTACGAAGCGTGAACGACGTCGTTCTGGTCACCGGCGCAGCCGGCTTCGCGGGCAGCCACCTGCTCGAGCATCTCGCCGGCACCGCCGATCTGGTAGCTTGGGCCCGCTCTGAGCCGCCGCACGACGTCGCACGGCTGGCAAGATGGACCCGCATCAACCTGCTGGACGCCGACCACGTTCGGCAGGAGCTTGCCGACCTGAAGCCGGCGGAGGTGTATCACTGCGCCGGCCACGCGCATGTGGCCGACTCGTGGCAGAACACGTCCATGCCGCTCGCCGGCAACGTGCTGACCACGCACCATCTCCTCGACGGGCTCCGGAGGGCCGGGCGCGCCGCTCGCGTGATGATTCCGGGATCCGCGACGGTATATGCCGGGTCGGACCAGCCGCACCGCGAGGATTCTCCGATCGCGCCGTCCAGTCCGTATGCGATCAGCAAGTTCGCCCAGGAGCAGCTCGGCCTCCGCGCCATCATCGAAGACGGCCTCGACATCATCCTCACGCGTCCGTTCAACCATGTTGGCGCGCGGCAGAGCCCGAAGTTTTCGGTGTCGGGCATGACGCGCCAGATCGTGGCGATCGAGCGCGGCGAGATGGAACCGGTCATCCACGTCGGCCGCCTCGATACTGCCCGCGACATCTGCGACGTACGGGATACGGTGCGCGCCTATTCGCTGCTGATGAAGCGCGGGATTCCGGGAACCGTCTACAACATCGCGACCGGCGTTGCGCGGACGATGCGGATGGTGCTCGATGCCTTGATCGAGCGCGCGCGCGTGCCGGTGACGGTTGAAGTGGACGCGTCGCGGATCCGGCCGCACGACGACCTGATCCTCCTCGGCGACGCGACCCGCCTCCGCGACGCAACCGGATGGGCGCCGGAGATTTCCTTCGACCGCACGCTCGACGACCTCTTCGATTACTGGCGCCGCCGCCGCCCGCTGTAGCGCTCAACCGTTACGCGAACCGACACCGTCGGCACCAGTCGTGCTTCGGCCATGCACGACAGGAGGACCGTATGCGCTCAACTATTGTGGTGCTCGTGGCCGCGGTTGCGATCGGCGCTGCTGGATGCGGCGCGACAACCCGGTCGACCACCGTTCAAACCCGCGCGTTTCCGACGCTCACGTCGGCGACGGCGACATTCACGACGCTCGATCACGGCAAGGACGCCGACTCTGCGCTTACCGTTCAGCTGCTGCGCAGCAACGGTGAGCTTGGCGCCGAAATGCAATCGGTTGGCACTCAGTTCAACGATCACGCCTCGATTCCGCCATTTGCTTTCTCATTGTCCGGGCCGTTCACGAGCAGCGACGTCAATGACGGGCAGCTGCGGCTTCGGCTCGCGGCGGACGGCGACGACGATTTCACGTTCAATCTGCAGACGACGCTGCGGTTCAGCGATGGGACCACGCGGAACTTCTTCTGGCGCGGCATCCGGCTCGACCACAACAGTCCCGAACGGGTGGTGACGCTGGCCGGCGGCCGCACGTAAGCGGGCATTTCGTGATAGGCTCCATGGCGAACATACGACGAAACTCGTTGGATTCGCCATGGAATTCCCTCTTCTTCTGTTCGATCTCGGCAAACGCAACCCCACCACCCGCCAGATAGCCGACCTCGTCAGAGAGCGCGGCGCGGAGGCGTTGGACGAGGCGACGCTGCGCGCCGACGCGGCGAAGTACCAGGAAGTGCGCTGCCGGTCGGCGCTGAACCCGGTGAGGGGGATGCCGTTCGACTGGACGCTCAATCCCTACCGCGGCTGCACGCACGGGTGCCATTACTGCTACGCGCGCCGGTACCAGACGCAGTTCGAGCTGAATAGCGACGACCAGTTCGCGTCGATCATCTTCGTCAAGACCAATTTCGTCGACGTACTGCGAAAGGAGCTGGCGCGGCCGTCATGGGAGCGCGAGTACGTCGCAGTGGGCACCGCCACGGATTGCTATCAGCCGATCGAGGGACACTACAAGTTGACCCGTCGATCGCTACAGGCGCTCCTCGAGTTCAACAATCCCGTCGGCGTCGTGACCAAGGGGCCGATGATCGTCCGCGACAAGGACGTCCTGACGGATCTCACCGCCGGGCCCGGCGTCAGCGTCTACATCAGCGTGCCGACGGTGGACGAAGACGCGTGGCGACTGCTGGAGCCCGGCACGGCTCCGCCATTGAAGCGGCTTCGCGCGGTCCGCGAGCTGGCCGACGCCGGCATCCGCGCCGGCGTGCTGATGAATCCGATCGTTCCCGGCATCACCTCGAAGCCGGCATTGATGGAGCGCACGGTCAAAGCGATCGCGGACCACGGCGCCCGCTTCGTCGGCTGCAACGTGATGTTCCTCGAAGGCGGCACGCGCGACCACTTCATGCGATGGCTCGATCAGCAATTCCCGCACATGGTGGAGGGGTACAAGGGCCTTTATGCCGGCAAATACGCGCCCTCTTCGTACCGCAAAGAAGTCGGGAACGTGCTCGGGATGCTGCGCAGGAAATACGGCGTCAACGGCCGCGACGAGGACGGCGACACCGCGGAATCAAGGGGTAAGCCGCAGCCGGAAGCCGACGCGCCGTTGCCTCCGGACCAACCGATCTTCCGGTTTTGATCCACCATTGCCTATGCAGCTGATCGACGCACTCATGGCGACGCGCGACGAGACCGTGGCCCTCTTTGCGCTCGACGAGGACGCCCTCGCACGAACCTATGGTCCGGGCAAGTGGTCCGTCCGCTATGTCCTGCATCACATCGCCGACGCCGAGACGGTCCTGTTCGAGCGCATCCGCCGCGTCATCAGCGAGGGGCGGCGCGTGATCTGGGCGTTCGATCAGGACGCCTGGGCGCGCAGCCTCGATTATTCGAACCGGCCGATGGGTCTGTCCCGCGATTTGTATCTCGCTTCACGCGCGGGGATTATTCACTATGCCTCGCTGCATTACGAGCAGAACGGCCATCTCGAATGGATCCACAGCGAAACCGGCCTCCGCACCCTGCGGGACGAATTCGACAAGGTCGTCAGGCACAACGAGGATCACGTGAAACAAATCCGGATCGCCTTGGATCGCCGGATTGCGGGTCAGATCTGATGCCGACTGAGCTCCCGGCCGGGTTCGAGATCTCTACCGATCGCGCGCGGCTTGACGTGGCGCTGGTGCATGAGTTTCTGCGAACGTCGTACTGGGCGGAGGGTCGGCAGCGCACCGTGGTAGAGCGGTCGATCGAGCATTCGCTCTGTTTCGGCGTGTATCACGGCGGGCGGCAGGTGGCATTCGCCCGGGTCGTCTCTGATCGAGCCGTGTTCGCCTATCTGATGGACGTGTTCGTCGTTCCGGAGTTTCGGGGGAGGGGAATCTCGAAAGCGCTGATGCGTGCCGTCCTCGATCACCCGGAGCTTCAAAATCTTCGATTGTTTCTACTGCGCACCAGCGACGCTCACGGGCTGTACGAGCAGTTCGGATTCCGGCCGGTCGCCAACCCAGAAAGCCTGATGGCAATTCAGAACCCGGATAGCGACAAGTACTCCCGCTGACCGCCAAAAAAGGCGGACCTGAAGGTCCGCCCCTACGAGAACGTCATCACCGGGCGACGAAGCTACCGGATACCGGATACCGGATACCAGCTACCAGCTACTGACTACCGGCGAGGTTAGACCGCGATCGCGTCTGGGTCTGCCGATGCCACGAGCCGGGGAGCGGCGGCTTCGAGCACCACCTGGCCGTCGCGCACGATTGCCTTGAACGCGTTCGCGTCCTTCCACTGCTGGCTGAGCGGCAGCTTGATGCGGTCGTCGATGACGCGCTTCAGGAACCGCGCGCCATACGCCAGGCTGTAGCCCTCGGTCACCAGCTTTTCGAGCGCCTCCGGATCGATCGTCAGCGTCTTGTTCCATCGCTTCAGCGTGCCGGCCACCTCGTCGATGTATTTCAGCGTGATCTCGCGGACTTCGTCCTTGGTCAGCGGCTGGAACAGCACCACCTGATCGATGCGGTTGCGGAATTCAGGCGAGAACCGCCGCTCGAGATCACGATTGATCTCGCCCTGCACCTGGTCGAGCGGCATCTGCCCGGACCGGAAGCCCAGCGGGCTGGTCAACTTCCGGAAGTGCTCGGACCCGGCGTTGGACGTCATGATGACGAACGCGTCCGACAGGTAGACGCGCTTGCCGCGGCCGTCGGTGAGCCACCCTTCGTCAAACGCCTGCAGGAACACATTGAGCAGCGTCGGGCTCGCCTTTTCGACCTCGTCGAGCAGGATGACGCAGCAGGGGTTGTCCTTCAGCTGATTCGTCAGGATCCCGCCGCGTTCGCTGCCGACGATGCCGCGAGGCATGCCGATCAGTTTGTCCACCGACACGCCGCCGTCCTGATATTCGGACATGTCGATGCGGATCATCTTCTTTTCGTCGCCAAACAGGAACTCGGCGATCGCCTTCGCCAGCTCGGTCTTGCCGACGCCGGTCGGGCCGAGGAACAGCAGCACGCCGTCCGGCCGATCGAAGCCGTCCTTCAACGGGCCTTTGTTCAACACGAGCCGGTGCGCGAGCGCTTCGACGGCCTTTTTCTGGCCAATCACCCGCTTGCCGAGACGGCTCTCGATTTCCTTGAACCGATCGCCGACGTCGCGGAACACCATGTCTTCAGGGATCTGCGACGCGTGCGAGATCACCTCGATGACGTCGCGGCTGCTGACTTCCCAGCGCCGGTCGATCTCCGCGCGCACGGCGGCGGTATCGAGCCAGCCAATCACCTTGTCCGGCAGGTGGAGGTGCCGCTGATAGCGCGGCGACATCTCGAGCGCAGTATCAATCGCCTCGTCGAGCACCCGGACCGAGTAATTGCGCTCCAGGCGCGGACGGAGGTTGTAGAGGATGCGCCGCGTCTCCTCGATGGTCGGCTCGCACACCTGCACGGTACGGAACCGGCGCGCCAGCGCCTCGTCTTCCTGGATGTATTCCTTGTACTCGCTCAGCGTGGTCGCGCCGATCATCCGGACCTCGCCGCGCGCGAGCACCGACTTGAACACGTTGGCGGCGTCGGACGGCGCGCCGAGCGCCGAGCCCGCCCCCACCATCGTGTGCGCCTCGTCGACGAACAGAATCAGGTTCGGCCGCTCCTTGATCTCGCGGATGACGTTCTGGATGCGGTCCTCGAACATGCCCCGCAGCATCGTCCCGGCGACCATCGTGTTCATCTGGAGGTTCACGACCTGGCAGTCACGCAGCCGGACGGGCACGCTGTCCGGCTCGAACTCGATGCGGCGCGCCAACCCTTCCACGATCGCCGTCTTGCCGACGCCGGGTTCGCCGATCAGCATCACCGAGTTCGACCGCTCGCGGTGACACAGGATCTCCAGCACCTGCTGGATCTCGTTGTCGCGGCCGTAAACCGGCGCCAGTTTGTCCTGCCGCGCAAGCAGGTTGAGATTGGTGGCGAAGTGCTTCAGGAACGGCGGCAGCTCGAAGCGCTTCCGCAGCCGCTCCTCCCGCATCTCGTTGTCGCGCATGCGGGTGGCGATGCGCGTGACGAGCACCTCGGGCTCGATGCCGTGGCGACGGATGATCGTCACCGGCCCGCCCTGGCTTTCCTCGAAAATCGCCGAGAACAGGTCGGAGGATTCAATCACCTGGCGGCCGGCGCGGCTCGCCTGGTGAAACGCCAGCTTGAAGACCAGTTTGGTCGCGGGCGCGACGCGCAGCTCGCGGCCGGCAAACGTCGGCAGCACGTGCAGGTGCTCTTCGAGGCCCTGCAGAATCTCGTGGGGGTTCAGCTCCAGGTCGCGCATCACCTGTGCGAACGTGTCCCACTCCACCTGCGCGAACGCGAGGAAGATGTGTTCGTTGGTCAGCAGCGCGTGGTCGCGGCGCCGGGTTTCTTCAACCGCACGGTCCACGACGCGCTGTGCTGACTCACCAATCTTGCTTTGCGCGATGTCGAAGTCGTCCACGTCTCGCCGCCTCCTAAGACTCGCGGTCCACCAACGGACCCCATCGGGTCTCTGGTCCCTCCGAAGGCAAGATATGCGCCATGGAGAAGGGGGGCTACCTGAAGGGTGTGCGGCCTGTTATGCCCCCTATAATGAGCGCATGGTCCGCGGGGTTCTCCCTTTTGTCGCCGTCTCTGCCATGGCGGTAACCGCATGGGCGCAGACACCGCAGCCATTTCCTCGTCCGGGCGCCGCCCCTCCCCCCGCGGCGAGCGCGCCCGCCCCTCAGCCCGCACCGCTCGCCGCGCCGGCGCCTGCCGCCGCAGGGCCGGTCGATCCAGGCGCGCCGACGGAGGCGACGCTCGGCTTTCCGATTTATCCGACCGCCCAGTTCATCGCGTCGTACGACGCCGGCCGCGCGCAGCGCTATTACATCTTTGGCGCATCGGCGCCCTACGCCGACCTCGTCGCCTACTACCGGACGGTATTGAAGGAGCGCGGCAACCAGGTGTTCGAGGCGCCGCCGACACACATGTTCGAAGTGGGGCGCTTTCGCGACGAGACGATGGCGTTTCCACCGGGGGTGACGATCAAGGACTGGACGTGGGGCGGGACGAGCGGCTATCCAAATCCGCGGCCGAACGGCCAGCCGGCGCGGTTCCCGACCATCATCATGATCGTGCCCGCGCCGCCCGGCTCCCAGCGCTAACTACTGCTTAACGTAGAGGTCGCCCTTCTTCCGGAACTCCACCGATTTTTCCTGCATCCCGGCGTTGGCGTAGTCGCGGACCTGCTGCGTCAGCTCCATCGAGCAGAACTTCGGACCGCACATCGAGCAGAAGTGCGCCACCTTGGCGCCGTCGGCCGGCAGCGTCTCGTCGTGGTAGGCGCGCGCCGTAACGGGATCCATCGCCAGGTTGAACTGGTCTTCCCACCGGAACTCGAACCGCGCCTTCGATAGCGCGTCGTCCCAGGCCTGGGCGCGTGGATGCCCCTTGGCCAGGTCCGCCGCGTGCGCGGCGATCTTGTAGGCAATCACCCCGGCTTTGACGTCATCACGGTCGGGCAGCCCGAGGTGCTCCTTCGGGGTGACGTAGCAGAGCATCGCGGTGCCGTACCAGCCGATCATCGCCGCGCCGATGGCCGACGTGATGTGGTCATACCCCGGCGCCACGTCGGTTGTCAGCGGCCCCAGCGTGTAGAACGGCGCCTCGTCGCACCATTCGAGCTGCTTCTCCATGTTCTCCTTGATGAGATGCATGGGGATGTGGCCCGGACCTTCGTTCATCACCTGGACGTCGTACTCCCAGGCAATCTTCGTCAGCTCGCCCTGCGTCTTGAGCTCGGCGAACTGCGCTTCGTCGTTGGCGTCGGCGATCGACCCGGGCCGCAGGCCGTCGCCGAGCGAGAACGAGACGTCGTAGGCGCGCATGATCTCGCAGATCTCGCGGAAGCGCGTGTAGAGGAAGTTCTCCTGGTGGTGGGCGAGGCACCACTTGGCCAGGATCGACCCGCCGCGCGAGACGATGCCGGTCACGCGCCGCGCGGTCATCGGCACGTAGCGAAGCAGCACGCCGGCGTGGACGGTGAAGTAATCAACGCCCTGCTCGCACTGCTCGAGCAGCGTGTCGCGGTAGACCTCCCAGGTGAGATCCTCGGGACGGCCGCCGACTTTTTCGAGCGCCTGATAGATCGGCACAGTACCGATCGGCACCGGCGAGTTCCGGACGATCCACTCCCGCGTTTCATGAATATTCTTGCCGGTCGACAGATCCATTACCGTGTCGGCGCCCCACAGGGTCGCCCACTGCAGCTTTTCGACTTCCTCGTCGATCGACGACCGCACCGCGGAGTTGCCGATGTTGGCGTTGATCTTCACCAGGAAGTTGCGGCCGATGATCATCGGCTCGAGCTCGAGATGGCGGATGTTCGCCGGAATGATCGCGCGGCCGCGGGCGACCTCGGCGCGCACGAACTCCGCCGGCAACGACTCGCGCGCGGCGATGAACGCCATCTCTGGCGTGATCTCTCCACGTCGCGCGTAATACAGCTGGGTACCGACGGTGCCGGTCGCGCGGCGCGCGGCAATCCACGGCTCCCGGAGCTTGGGGAGGCCGTCGCGCACGTCGTGCCCCATCGGTCCGCTCGTGTCGTAGAGCCGGAGCGGCGGCTCCCCGCCGCTCAACGACACTTCGCGCATCGGAACCTGAAGCGTAGTGGCGTCGCCGCCGGGCGTCAGGCTGACGGTTTGTGATTCGTAGACCTTCCGCGAATTGGGGTATGCCGCTGCAAATTCCATCATGAACTGCTGAAGGCGGGACCGCGCCGCGCTCCCTCCGCCGGTTTTAACCGGATCAGGTTCCAAGGGTCTCTCTCAATCCCAATGGGATACCCCTGGCGGCCAGTGAGAATTATACTCGCGGGATGCGAGCACTGATCTTGATCGGTTTGCTCCTCCTCGGAACCCTGACTTTCGCGCAGGCGCCTGCGCCCGCCCCGCCGAAGCCGGCAGCGCCCGCACCACCGAAGCCGGCAGCACCCGCGCCGGCAGCGCCCGCGCCAGCCCCAAAGCCGGCCGCCCCCGCGGCCCGGCGTCCTGCCCCGCCCGCGTCGCGAGCCGGGATGGCATTCACCGTGACCAGTCCGCAAGGCGCCACACTGGCCGGGATCCACGTAGACGTACAAGGCGCCTCGGATCGCAGCGGCGAGACCAACGGCAGCGGACAGCTCAGCTTCCCCGGCATGCAGGCTGGCACGTATCGCGTCCGCTTCAGCGGCGAGCGCGTGATCGGATTCGAAAAGGAAGTGGTGGTCCGTCCCGGCCAGACCTCCATCGTCGACGTGATGCTCAACCCGGCGCCGCCGCCGCCGGAACCGCCGCCACCACCGCCGCCGCCCCGCGAAGAGGCTCCGCCGCCGCCGTCCGCAGGCCCGGCCGGCGAACCCCGAAGCCTGTCGATCATCGACCTGATCGAGCGCGATCTGATTCCCAACAACCAGCCCCGGCGGGACACGCTGGTGTCCTGCAGCGGCAATACCCGCAGCACCCTGGTCCAGCTCAATCAGGATCAGCCGCAGCGCCTCTACGACACGGCCGAAGTGACCTACTACGTGGTTGCGGGCGAAGGGGCCGTGACCATGGACGGCCGCAACATCGCGCTCAGCGCCGGGAGCTTCGTCTCGATTCCGCGCGGCACCGGCCACGCGATCTCACGCCGCGGACGACGGCCGCTCATCATGCTGGCGACGCTGAGCGGCACGCCCTGCGAGCAGGCGCGGTGACGGGCGAGGGTCAACGCCACCATCCCGGCACCGCCGCCGTCTTGAGTCTGCTGATTCCCGGCGTAGGACAGATCTACAACGGCGATTTCCTGCGCGGGATCTTCTGGCTGATCATCACACCCGGCTTCTGGCTGTTCAGCGCGGGTCTGTTTGGATGGCCGTTCCATCTGATTGCGTCGTATACGGCCTATCAGAGAGCGAAAGACAAGAACGCGGGTTTTGCCTGACGGCTGATTCAATGATGATGCGATGCGTCGATCGCCGATGATTCAATCGATGATCAGATCATCGATCATCGATTGATAGATGAGAGTGAATTCCCCGGGCTACCAACCCGGACGCAGCAACAAGCTGGCGGTCCAGCCGGCACCCCCGCGGTCGAAGGGGCGGGCGGCGGTCATCTCGAACGGGAAGCCACCGATGTTGACTCGGGCGCCGACGCCGGCGCTCCGGAACCGGTCGCGCTCCAGTACGGCGCCCTGATTCCGCGTCCACATGAACCCGGCATCGACGAACGCGATGGCTTCGATCGGCACCCGGCCGTAATAGATGTCTCCCGAGAGCAGCCCGAGCAGCGGCGCGCGCAGCTCGAGATTCATCACCGCCAGACGCGCGCCGGTCAGCTCGCCGAGCAGCGAACATTCGGTCGCCGTGCGCCCGCACTCGTCAGCCATGAACGTCCGCAGGTCGTAGCCCCGCACGCGCGTCTGCAGGCTGACGACGGGCGGTGTCAGCCGTTGATCGGTGGCGTCAGGGCCATAGCGCCCGACATGCTCCACGCGCATGGCCAGGGTGATCGGCCGGATCGGCATGACGTAGCGGCGAGCATCGACGAGGACGTCGGCGAACTGCAGTCGCCCGAACGCGGGTTGAATCTCCAGCCGCAGACGCTTGCCCACGACCGGACCTGTCGGGCCTGACACTGTCGCGTCGTGCACAAACGCGGCGTCCGTTTCCGCAACCACCACCGGACCTCCGGCGGGAGTTTCGGCAAGCACGCGGCTGACCGTCTTGTTCTCCGCCGTGTCGATGACGCGCGTGACGGTCTGCCACTCGAAGCCCGTTCGCCGCAGGCCGGCGCCGAACTCGAACCGCTGCACGCGGTTCAGATTGTAGTGAGCGGTGACCTTGCCCCATTCGTGCAGATAACGCAGGTGTGCGGTCTCGCGCGTCAGCAGCTCCGCGACGCGCGTGAGCGCGCGGTGGGCGCCGACGAACCGCGACGGCAGCAGGCCGCCCGCGACCCCCCAGTTCCACTGCCCCTTGCGGTTCGTATATGCCGCCTGGATCGCCAGGTCGTCGACGTCGGTGCCGACACGGAACACCGCCTGCAGCTGGCGATCCCGGAGCACGTCGGCGAAGGACACACCGAAAAGCGCGCGGACGACGCCGCCGAAAGCGTTGCCGGTTGATCCACCGATGAACGGCGGCGCGATCGACTCGAGCCTGAGCCGGTCGTCATAGGCAATTGAGGAGAAGCCGCCGGCCGCTGGCAACCCGGTGTTCGGATCGTCGAGCAGCTGCTGGAGGGTGCCCGTGGGCGCGATGGTCGTCTGTTCCAGGTTGAAGAGTTCCGGTTCGACGGCCTGGAACAGCGCCGCCTTTTCGCCGAGCGTCTCGATCTCGTAGCGCCCCTGGCGGTAAACGCTGAACGCGAGCGTGCCAGACCTGGACGCCACCGCGAGTGCGGGGCTCGTCGCCGTGACACCGCTGACACCGCCGACCACATCGGTGATACGCCGCACGTTTCCAGACGGCAGGTCAGTTCTGTAGACGTTGCTGATGCCGTCGCGATCGCTCACGTAGTACACGGCGTCGCCTGCCGGCGCCCACTGGGGACTGACCTGCTTCGCTCCAGCGTCATCGCCGGGCAGCCGCCGGATCTGTGCCGAGGCCAGGTCGAGCAGACCGACTCGCAGCTCGCCAAAGCTGAGGTCGTCGAGGCTGGACGTGAATCGGTCGGTGGCAAAGGCGATCGAGTTCCCGTCGGGCGACCACGCGGGATGCAGATCGGCGTAGGCGTCAGCGGTGAGCTGTTGAAGGGACGCCGACTTCAACGTGTAGATGAACAGATCCGACAACCCGCCCTTCAGCGCAGAAAACACCACTCGGGTGCCGTCCGGCGACCAGCTCGGGTTGTAGACCTCGTCAAGACCGTCGAGCGGCACCTCGACGCGCGGCTCGCGCCCGGAGGTATCGAGCATGACGAGAACCGGATTGCCTTTGCTCAGCGCCGCCATCGCGAAGCGGCCACCCGACGCGTCCCACGCGCCCGCCGAGGCGATGTACTGCAGGCTGTCGAAGTGCGGATCAGCCGCGGTGCTCACGACCTTGCGGATGATCCGTCCGCTTGCGGTCTCCGCCAGGAACAGGTCGAGCGACAGCCGATCCCGTTCGGAAATGAACATGATCTGCTGCCCGTCGGGGCTCAGCGCCGGGGCGAGATGCAGGCGCGCGCCATCGCGGTCGAAGGCGGCGATTCGATGGGAGGTGCTGTGACGGTCGCCGCTGACGTCCGCGGCTTCCGCCGCGTCCGAAATCGAGTCGTGCCACGACTGAAGCAACGGGTCGTCATCCTGCCCCGTCGCCTCGCGAATCCGCGCGACCGCTCCGCGCGCCTTCGATCGCATGACCTGGCCGAGAATGTCGTCGCCGTAGCGGGCGGCCAGGAAGGACCAGAGTGCGTGGCCGAAGCGGTACGGGAAGTATTGCGGGTCGTTGAGCTGCGCAAACGTCGGAAGACGGTTGTTCGCGGCGGCGTCGCGCAGCCACATGGCCGTGTGGCGATCGCCGGAGCCGAGTGACAGATACTCGGCCATCCCTTCGATGAACCAGCCGGGCAGGACGAAAGCGTCCTGCCCCGCACCCTTGGCAATGTCGATCTGAAACGCGTGGGCGATCTCGTGACCCAGCACGTGGTCGGTCGCACCCAGGCCCGCGGCAAACGGCATCGCGATGCGCGATTTCGTCCGCTCGGTCAGCCCTCCGGTTCCCTCTGACGGCGAGGACGGCGTGACGTTGGTCTGTCCGAAATGCGGATGGCTCGCGTACAGCACCAGCGTGTGCCGCCGCGAAAAACTGTGGTGCAGCACCTGGGAAAAGCGGGTGTACCAACGCTCGGCCATCCGCGCGGCGTGGCGCGTCGCTGCTTCTTCTTCCGGGTAGTAATAGATGTCGAAGTGGTCGGTCTGAAGGACGCGGAAATCGAGGTGGTCGTAGCGGACCTTGTTGCGGCCAAAATACTGCGCTTCGGCGGGGCCGGCGGCGGCGACAAGCGTAAATAGACACACCACGACCGCCACGAACGGAACCATGGGCACCCCTGAGCTGGAACTGGAGATGCGATTTATATCACGGCTCGTAGACGAGAGAAATCGCTGTCGCCCCGTCGCGCAATCCTTTGCCCAGATCTGCTCGGAAGATGCCGGGAATGCCAGCGACCGCGACGCGCGCCCCCAAACCGATGTCGACGTCGCCCCGCGCAGTACTATCGGCTCGGCGAGTCGTTCGCCCCAGATCGGTGAACCCGGCGGCGGCGAGCCGAAGAGGTCCAGCGGCGCGCCACCAGCGCCGGGCCTCGAGCGACCCATGCACAAAGACGCGCCCCAGTCGGTCGACACGCAAGCGTCCCTCGTCCAACACCGGATGCGCGCGCAACAATCCCGCCCTGGCATGACCGGTATCGCCGGCCGGCCATAGGTTCATCGGCGTAGGACGCGATGCGGTGTCGACGCCGCCGGAAGCGATGTACACGGTGCCTTGTCGCTCGGTTGAGGATCGCGCGCGGAGGGTCGCGCCCGTCGTAGCGTAGCTGCTGCCCCCCGGCCACAGGTTTGTCTCGAAGCGGCCGTCGACCCTGGCGTCGAGCGAAACAAACTGAAGTGCGGCGCCGGCGGCGCCACGCGCGCCGGTGCCCGACCATTCGTCGGCACCGGCGGTCACGGTCCATCGCCACCGGGCCGCGAGCCAGTCCGACACCCCGAGCCGGCCCCCCGTCTGCTTCGCAAGTGCCACCTCGGGCGCATTGAACGGCTGTTGCTCTGTATAAGCGTGCGCGGACCATACGCCGCCCCATGGCGCGGGCGCTTCGATGGCCAGCGCCACTCGCGGACGACCCGGCCAGAAGCGCCAGGCGAATTCGATGCGCTCGCCTCCTCCGACGATCGATCCTGTCGTCAGCCGAACTTCACGCGTGGCCGCGGCCGAAAGTCCCATCGCGGCCAGTGTCAGGCGTCCAGTCGGCATCACCGGCCGCTCCGCCACGACGCCGCGCAGCTCCGCCAGTCCGGCCGGAACCGGCATGTATTCCAGCCGCGTGCTGGTGGCCGACGGCAGCTCGGCGAGCCGTCGTCCGGCGCGAACAAAATCCCCGGACGACAACAGCTCGCCAGCGGGCGCGTGGACCAGCTGCTCCACGGCGCGATGACGCGTGCGCGTCAGGCCATCGAACCGGACCAGATCCACCCGCGGCTCGCCCACCTCGTTCCAGGCCTCGAGCGCGCCGAGCCGATCGTTCTGTACAAAGCGGCTGGTGGCCAGCACCTTCCACGCATACGCGTCCGCGTGATCCGCCTCCACCGCCGCCGAGGCGAGGTCGGCAGCTTCAGGCCAACGCCGTTGCAGCACCCTCACGCCCGCCAGCTCGCGCATGGCAGCCGGACATCCAACCGCGCCGCTCAGCACTCGTTCCGCGCCTTCGAGGTCGTTGGCCTGCGCAAGGCGTACGCCTTCGGCCACGAGTTGATCACAGGCGGTGACGGCCGGCGGCTGCGACTGGCGAGGCGGAGCGTCAAGCTCCGCCCCGTTCTTCGCAGTGACAGATGCCGGCACGACGACCGCCATCCAGCGATCAGCCGCGCGCCATCGGCGATCGAATTCAGCCGCCGACATCACGAGGAATGGCGCCCTCGCCGGGTCGTGAAAGACAACGCCGCGCTCATGCGCCGCGACGACGACGATGTAGTGATAGGTCGAGGGACGATCCTCGATGAGTGTGAGTACCGGCCGGCCCCGGGCCAGCTCGGCGCGCATGCTCCCGGCGCTGCCATCGACGGCCGTAGCCGTCCATCCGCGCCGCGCCAAGTCCGCGACCAGCGCGTCGGTACGAATGCCCGACTCGCTGCGATCGACCAGGGCGGCAAACGACTCGGCCGTGATGCCGCGCTCGCCCCAGTACCGCAGCACCATCGCGGCCGCGGCGCCGCCGCACAGGAGTTCGGATTGGGAAATGAAGGGAACGTCGAGGAGTTGAAGGGGCCGCGGTTCCTGCGCCGCGAGAGAAGGCGTCTGCGCCGCCACAATGGCGGCGCAGCACAGGGCCACGGCCCTCATCCGGTGATCAGTCGACGGCAACGATAATCAGGATCAGCACCAGCAGCGCGATAATGATCACCGTCGTCGAGATGACGATGCGCGACTGCCCGCCGGCGAGCGCCTGCTCGGTCTGGCGCGCCTGCGCGGCAAGATCGCTGAGCTGCTGGCCGTCCAGGGTGGCGATGGCCGACTGGGCGCGGCGAAGGTCGAGCCCGAGGTCCCCGGCAACGGTCTGCACATCGGGCCGTTCGAGCAGCCGGAGCACGGTCTCGCGGTCGGCCGCGGTGGACGAGGCGTGTTCGGAGACCGCTGCATCAAGCGCCGACTGAGGGGCGGCGTGCGAGGTCTGGGCATGTACCGAGGGGACGACCGCAACCAGGGAAAAGACGACAGCAACAATCGAAGCGAGCGTGCGCATGCGTAGCGTGCCTCCTGAAACGGCATTGTACCGAAGGTTTGGGCGGATGAGCTTGGCATTTGTCACGCGCATTGCATCGGCAGGAACTGGAGCAGCGCGATGAACCGACCCATGTATTTCATGATGTGCACCGCCCTGATGATGTCGCCCTGCTTTCTGCCGCGAGGGGACCGCCGCTACGCCACGCTGCCTGTGCTGCTGGGCGCGGCGGGGTTGCTGGCGAGCATCATTGCCGACCTGGCGTCGACGTCGGGACTGACAGGGTTTGTTCCCTCTCACGACATGTCAGAGGCGGTCGCCGACCCGGGGAACCACTTCGAACCGACGCTCATCCTCGAGTAGCCTGACCTCGAACAGCTCGTCGAAGCCTTCGTCGCGCGAGGGCGGCTCGAGCCGTTTTCGCACGGTAAAGATCGCCACGTCAGGCACGCGATCCCGACCTCCTCGCGCGCGATTGCGCCGCAGCGCCGCCCCGGCGTCGGTCGGAAAGTAATACCCGATGACCCTGGCGCCGTGCGCACGCGCCGTCCGGATCAGCGGCGCCCGCACCGCGACGCTCGCGTTGGTGTTGTCGATCACGAGCGAGCGGCCGCCTGAAAGGCTCTCAAGCAGCAGCTGTTCCTGTCGCCGTTCCGGCCGCCGGTTATTCCGCAGAAGGTCCTTGCTGATATGGTCGTGCGTGCCGGCGAACCGTTCGCGGTAGAACGTGCTCTTCCCCGCCGCCGGTAAACCAATCAAGATCACACATTCAGCCATGACACTCGACGCATCCGCCATCTTCGCCCAATGGACAGGCGAGCTGGAAGCGCGACATCTGGCGGATCTGCGCGTGCAGGAAGTCACGCGCGCGCTTCGGGCGTTGTCGGCGCGCTACGTGACCCGGCGGGGCGACGACGTGCGGCGGTCGCTCGACACCAGAGGCAAGCGGGCCGCGTTCGCCTTGTACTACGGGCCGCTGCATTTCCTGACCACGGACCTCGTCGTCCGCGCGCTCGGGGCCGATGTGCCGGCGCCGCCCTCGATTCTCGATATCGGATGCGGCACCGGCGCGGCGGGCGCGGCGTGGGCGCTGGCGGCTGGCGGATCGGTCGAGGTCACGGGCATCGATCGGCACGCCTGGGCCGTGGAGGAGGCGCGGTGGACGTATCGGGCGCTCGGGCTTCGGGGACGTGCACGGCAGGCCGATGCCGCGCGGCTGCCGGCGCAGCGAAAGGGGGCGGCAATTCTCGCGGCTTACGTGCTGAACGAACTGGAGGATGAATCGCGCACATCGCTGGTCGATGCGCTCCTCGAGGCGGCCGGCAACGGCGTCCGAATTCTCATCATCGAGCCAATTTCGCGCAGCGTCTCGCCATGGTGGGACGCGACGGCGTCCCGCCTGGCGAGCGTGGGTGGACGCGCGGACGAATGGCGGTTTCCGGCTGAGCTCCCCCCGATCCTGCGGCTGCTCGACAAGGCGGCCGGGCTCGATCACCGCGAGCTGACCGCCCGCTCGATTTACATTCCGGAGGCCTGAAGACCTCCGGCTACCGGCGAGTGAGCGTCCGGGCCAGGCCGTCGTTGATGCGCTTTGCCTCGTCGAGATGATGGCGGACGGTCGGCAGCGCCTTGGCCGCCCATTGGTTCAGTGCGCCCTCGACCGGGTTGTCGCTTCGTTCCGGCTTGACCTCGCCCTTGTCGTCGCCGAAGCGATCCTCGCTCGCGCGGGTCTGCAGCCGATCCACCACGTCCTCGTGGCCGTCGACCATGGCTTTCATGTATTCACGGTCGAACTCGGCGCCTCTCAAATTTGACAGCGTGGTCTTGAGATCCTGGTGCTTCTGATCGAGCCCGGCCGGCATCGGAATCGAGTGCTGCATGGCGACCTGTTTCAGCTCGTTGCCAGCCTTCGAATGGTCCTTCACCATCATGTCGCCGAACCGCTTGACCTCGGGGCTGGCGCCGCGTTCCATTGCCATCCGGCCGAGCTCAACTTCAGCCATCCCGCCAATCGCCATATCCTCGACGAAATCCCTGTCACCCGCACTGATGGCATCTCCCGACGTTCCGACGGTGGATTCGCGTGTCGTCGTTCGGTTCTCAGCGTTGCAGGCGAACGACAGAGCGGTCGCGAACACGACCGCCAGCAAGCCGATACTTTTCATATTCCCTCCTCGGATGAGCTGTTGGACACAACTCCCTGCCGCGGAGGGTGCAAGTTGCCGGACGTCAGCTAAAGAGGAGACTGCGTAGCTGTTTGAAGTGATGGTGAATGTGCCCGACGTAATCCTCGACGAGATCGCGCAGAGTGGCAGATTCAGACGTCTGGTACGTCAGGTATGGGAACTTATACGCGCCAATCGGACCGCGCGGCCGGTGGAGCACCTCGTCAGGCATGTGCTCGATCACCCGCGCGATATGGGAGTTGTACGCGCGCCACGTCGGGACGAGCAGCGAGGCCGGCGTCTCCGCGTAATGCGATAGCGACACCCATTGCTCCTGTTCGTACGGGTCAACTGACAGCCGCTCAGCCTGCTGGTTGATGATGAAGCGGCGCTGGTTGTTGCACGCCGAATCGATCAGGTGGCCGATCACCTCGCGCGCGCACCATGCGCCGGAAGCTGGCCGACGCGCGGTCCTGTCCTCGCTGACACCCTCGAACAGGGCCGCGCCTTCGTCGATCGCCGCCCCGAGACGGGCGGCAATTCGGGCTCCTTCGCTCATGGTTCAGTTCAGAGTGACGTAGCGCTCGAAGCGAGCGACCTCTTCCTTGCTGACGTACTTGCCAATCTCGCGGCGGAACTGCTCGATTTGCTTGTACGGGCGGTATTCCTTGAACTCACGCAGCATCCTCGCGCCCAGACCGGGGATCGTCTGGATGTCGGCATCGCTGGCCGTGTTCAGGTTGATCGGGACGAACACGTACTGCTCGAGGCGAGCGAGCTCCGCATCGTCGACATACTTGTCGATCTCACGATGAAAGACGGCAAGGTTTGCGTAGGGGCGGTACTCCTTGAACTCGCGCAGCATCCGCGGTCCGAGGTTGGGAATGAGCTGGATCTCGGCGTCGCTCGCGGTATTCAGATTGATGTGCAGGAACAGCCGGCCGTACAGCTCGTTCAGCTGCATGCGGCTGAGCCCCTGGCTTTGAAGAAACATGTCGAGCGCCGTCATGCTCAGGAACGGACGCTTACCGACGAGCGCCTTCGCAATCGCCGCGTTCATGTGCGGCAGCTTCGCCAGATCGGCCTCGGCAATGACGTTGGCGTCGGCGATGGTCACGGATTTGCCGACTTGAGCGCTGGCGTTCGCCGCAAACAGCAGCATAAGGACCAAGCAAAACGGCGTAATGAAACGGGTCATGCGTCACCTTCCTCACTGCGGGGCGCGGGTGCGCCCCGGTCCAGACATGGATGTTTATACGCATGGGTCAAACCGATCAACCCCAGGAGCGTCATCGAGCCGGGGGCCAGCACGGGCGTGGCGCCCGTGAGGGTCTTCTGCACCAGCTCGGTACCGCCCAGCCCGGGGTAGATTTCGAGCTCGAACTCCACGTTGCCCCGGTAATGCAGGGCCACGCCGACGGCGCCGCTCACGACGAACAGCAGCATCGTGATCTGCATTGCGCGCACGGTTGTCGCCCGCGGGGCCGTCGCGTGCCATCCCGCCACCACGATGCCGAAGCCGAGCAGCATCAGCGGGATCTGCTGTTGCACGGTTTCGCGGTGACCGATCAGGAGAAGTTCAGAGGTCATGCCGATCATGCCAATCGCGAGCGTGACGAGCAGGAAGGCGCGGATGCGGCCGGCGGTGTCAGACATTCGTGGGGTCATCGCAGAACGAACGCGGCGACGTCCGATTGGCCGTCGTTCGGCGCAGGTGTCACGCCGAGAATCTGCGCGAGCACGTTATAGATGTGGACATTCTCGAATGCGGGCACCGTCAGGTCCTGACGGAACGCCGGCCCCGCCGCGACGAACACGCCGCGCATCGACATCAGCTGCGAATCGTAGCCATGCTGGCCGCCGGCGGGACTGGCGCGCCCGTCACGAATCGCCTCGCGAGTGGCGCGCCGCATGATCTGCCAGCCCTCGTCCATCACCCCGATGATCGGCGGAATCCGTGGATGGTCGCGGTAGTGCCATGCGGCGGGCGTCTCGCTGCGCCGAAAGACGCGCAGACGAGGATGCGCCTTCGCAAGCGCGGCGTACACTGCCTCGTCCCTGCCTGGTTTCGGAAAGAGACCTACGGTCGGATTGATGTCCGAGATGACGACGTCATCGAGCGAAATGTAGTCGTCGACGACGACCACGCGATCGGGGCTGACCGCCGTCATGCCGTGATCCGAGACGACGATGATGTTGACGAGGTCGGTGAGACCGCGGCGATCCAGTCCGGCGAGCAGGCGGCCAAGGTAGCCGTCCGCGCGTGCGATGGCATCCCGGACGGCCTGGGAGTCGGGTCCCGCTGCATGTCCGGCCTCATCGACGTCGGAGAAGTAGAGCGCGAGAAACGTGGGACGCTCCGCCGCCGGCAGGTCGAGCCACTGCAGAATCTGGTCGACCCGCGCGGCACCCGGGAAGGTGTCGTTGAACGGCTTCCAGTAGTTCGGTAACGCGCCGCGAATCGGAGCCTCGGAGCCAACCCAGAACATCGATGCGGAGCGCTGCCCCGCACGCTCGACCGTCACCCAGATTGGCTCGCCGCCCCACCACATCGGATCACGCACTTCCTTCACGTTGTCGGTCGTAAACGTACGGCCGGTCTCCGCATCGAAGATCGAGTTCGCGACTATGCCGTGATGGCCGGGATAGAGACCGGTGACGATCGAGTAGTGATTCGGAAACGTCTTCGGAGGAAAGCTCGGAATGAGGCTCTCGGCGTGCACGCCGCGCGCGATCAGGCGCTGCATGTTCGGAACGGCGGCCTTCGACTGGTAGTCCCATCGCCAGCCGTCGAACGAAACCAGGATGACGGTCGGCTTGAAGTCGCTGCCCGCGGTACTTTCGCGGGATGTGCATCCCGCCGCGGCAACGAGCAGCAGGAGGAACAGGGCGACTCGGCGCATAGCCGAGTCTACCCCGGTTGCTTTCCACTGACGGCGCCCGTTGCCGTGACGACTACTGTGTCTGGCTCGCGGCAGATGCGCGGCCGAATCGCGATGCCGTCAGCTTGACGTCGGAGCGCGCCCAGGCCTTGGCGAAGCGGGCTTCGATGAGCGCGGCGTCGGCCGTCTTCTTCTGCGCGCGTAGCGCCTGCATCAGTCCGAACAGCGCCCACCCGTTGTCCTGGTTCCGGCGCAGGTCTTCCCAGTAGACGGTTTCTGCTTCGGCGGGACGGCCGGCCTCGAGCAGGATCGCGCCGAGGGCGTGGCGCGGCGGGTAATGGAATTCGGACGGCTCGGTGTAGACGAGGCTGTCTTCGAGACGCACGGCGCGCTCGAGATGCGCGATCGCGCTGTCGTAGCTGCCGCGGGCCGCGTCAATCTCCCCCGCGAGCACTTCGGGCGCCGGCGCCAGCACTGATCCCGCAAGGTTCGGCGAAAACAGCGGCTGCTTCATCGCCTCGTCCGACAGCAGCGCACGCAGCCGTTCGAGCTGGGCGGCCGCCTCGTCCACGCGGCCAGTGGCGACGAGCGCCAGGCCGCGCGCGTAATGCCAGGTGGCGCGCAGCACCACGTTGAAGGCGGGCGGCTCGGGCTCGTTGAGCATCTCCTCCCAGTGGCCGAAGCGGGTCAAGGCGTAGTACGGCACGATGCGGAAGCCCGCGAGCATCGGCACCGCCTTCAGCGTCTCGTCGTCAATCTTGGCGGCGAGCTTGCGGCCCGATTCAATCGCGACGCGGCTCTGGCCGTCGGAGCTCGCGGCGAACCAGAGGAAGTGGATGTTATGCGGGTAGTACCCCATCGGGTACAGCCCCTGCGCCTGGCACTGCGCGATGTAGTCCTCGTCCGCCGCGATCGCCAGCTCGTTCGACTTCATCGCGTCGGCGTAGCGTCCGACGCGCTGGTAGATGTGCCCCGGCATGTGCACCATGTGACCGGCGGCGGGCATCAGCGTCAGCAGCGTATCTGCGGCTTTCTCTGCCTTCGCCGGCGTTGCCGTCGCTTCCATCAGGTGGATGTACATGTGCAGGGCCGCCGGGTGGCGCGGGGCCCTGGCGAGCAC
>Ga0075421_100000521_pt1 | contig 40512 bp, 11 predicted proteins | sample SoiMetdeltSBSDD5_FD_75292 | JGI IMG/M metagenome (GOLD analysis project Ga0075421, IMG submission 75292) | Bulk soil microbial communities from a Populus tree surrounding site in Tennessee, USA - Soil MetaG P. deltoides SBSDD5 | ecosystem: Environmental > Terrestrial > Soil > Tree plantation... | reverse complement strand
GCCAGAAAACCAGATTTAATAATGACCCATGGTCGGTGACGACAGCTTTCGGCCTCCCCGTCGAACCTGAGGTGTAAACCACATAGGCCGAATTGTCCGCCGCTACCGAAGGCTGCATGGGGGGCAAGCTCCCTCTGGCTTCAAAGGAGATTACATCCCATTGCGAATCCACGCAGATAATATTCGTCTGGTTGTCGGTGAAAATCGGTAATAAATGCCGTTGGGTAAGTAAAATCGGAACCTGCGCATCTTTTATCATGAAAGCCAGCCGCTCGCTCGGGTATGCCGGATCCAAAGACACCATCGCGCCTCCGGATTTGACGACGGCGAGCAAACTGATGATCCAGTCTAAAGAGCGAGAAAGGCATATTCCAACTAGGGTTTCCGGCCCGACTCCAAAACTTCTCAGATACCCAGCCAACTGATCGGCCCGACTATTTGCCTCTCCATAACTAAGGTAAAAATCTTTATCCTCGATCGCGACGGCATCGGGATAGGATCCGGCTTGGACTTCAAACAGCTCTCCGACACATTGCGATTTGGAATAATTTCTCTCGGTTTGATTCCAAACTGTGATTACTTGTTGCGCTTCCGCAGTAGTCAAAAACGATAGTTCCGCGATCCGCTTCTGTGGATTAACGATAAATGATTGGAGCAGGGTTCGAAGATGACCCAGCAATCGGATCATCGGGCCCTCGCTAAAGCGGCGGCCATCATACCAAACGCTCAAACTCAAGTTTCTATCCGGCGACGCCACAATTGTCACCGGGTAGTTCGCCTGTTCCTTGATACGAAGGTAGTTGACCGTCAATTCAGTTTCATCCCCGGATCGAGGCGAGTTTCCAAACTGATAGTTTTCAAAAATCAAGATACTTTCAAACAGCCCCTCACCTCTGGGGACATTGCTGCAACCATGAATTCGAACTAAAGGGGTGTAATCATAAAGGCGAGCCTCCGCTTGCTGAACCTGCAACTCGTTCAACCACGAGACTAATTTACTTTCCGGCGCAAGGTAGATGCGTGTGGGCAAAGTGTTGACGAAGAGGCCGACAATCGACTCGATCCCTTCGAGTTCCGCCGGGCGACCTGAAACGACTGCCCCGAAGACCACATCGTCTTCGCCACTATAGCGGTTTAAAATTAAAGCCCAAGCCCCCTGAACAATTGTGTTCAATGTCAGACGATGTCTTCGGGCGAAAGCATGCAGTTCGGCGGTCGATGTTTCATCCAAGGCCAGATGCCGGTCCGTGTATTTTTCCGGCGCGGAGGTGGAAATTCCGATCTGCCGATCGATTCCCAGTGTCGTCGGTCTCTCATAGCCTTTCAATTTCCTCCGCCAAAAAGCCTCGGCCTGGGGTATGTCTCGGTTCTGCAGCCAGTCGATATAACGTCTATATTCCGGAGGTTCAGGGAGGGCCGGCGGTAGGTTATGAGTGACGGCATGGTATAGCGCAAATAGTTCCTTGAGGACTATCGATGCGGACCATCCGTCGATAATAATATGATGTCTGGTCCAGACGAGTATAAATTCATTGTCGGCCGTTCGAAACAACGCCAAACGAATCAACGGTGGTTGTGAAAGGTCGAACCCGCGAGATCGGTCCTGTTGCAAGTAAGCCTCTAATCGGCTTTCCCGATCGGCTGAAGGATAATGACGCCAGTCAAACTCATCCCAAGGCAAGCTCGCTCGGCGACAAACATGTTGCATGGGACGATCGGCGTCTTCCCAAACGATAAATGTCCGTAAAACGGAATGCCGCCGAATCACTTGTTCCCAAGCGCATTTCAGCGCCACGGGATCCAGGTTGCCAGATAAACCGGCCGTTACTTGCCCAACGTAAACGCCCGATCCGGGAGAATAAAGATGGTGGAATAACATCCCTGCCTGCATTGGAGAGAGGGGATAGCTATCCTCTGAAACCACCTGCTCATTCGGGTTAATTTGTGTCATTCGCACTATCCGTGGCTAAAACTACTCACCCTTGAGTTAACCGCTGTAAGCTGTGGCGGCAATGGATATCTCGATCGGACTCAAGGCAGATGCCAGATCGGCCAGAGTAGAATACTGGAACAATTGCAAAGGAGATACTTGAAGACCCATTTGATTGGCTTTAGCAGCGACTCGGATACCCAGGATCGAGTCTCCACCCAGTTCGAAAAAATTATCGTATGGTCCGACATACTCGAGGCCGAGAACATCCGCCCAGATCTTCGCCAGCATTTTTTCCATCTCGGGGCGAGAGCCATCTTCATAGCTTCTCTCCTGACGCCGATCCGATTTATGCGCCCCCTGATACAGTGATTGACGATCAATCTTTCCGCCGGGAGTCAACGGTAAGGCATCGAGCGTAGTAAAAGTTGCCGGGATCATATATTCTGGCAGTGTTTTTTTGAGGTAATTGCGAAGCGTCGCTCCGTCGAGATAGTTCCGCTTTTCGACAGTTTTCTTGACGGAATTGAGTCGAACCAGCCCTTCCATCACCGACTCAAAGTCGACCCCAAAATCTATCAAGCATGCGATCTCATCAACGCCGATAGCCTGCAGGCGGTCTACCATCTCCAGGCATTTCCCTGGCGTCCCGATCAATGAGGCCGTTTGGTAATATCGTTCAAAGGCCAGAGCGGTAATATCATCGACGCTGCTTTCGATATTCGGATCGATCTTCACATTGAGGCTCCGAAACATACTCTCAAAGAGTCCGAGGTGCGCTTTGATGTAATTCCGGAACGGCCCCCGAGTCTGAGCCGTTACACTCTCTGTCGTCTCACCGACAAAGGTATGCATCATCATAGTTACCCGTCCGGCTTCCGGACCATGGCCATGAGCTTCAAGGGTCTGGCGATAAAGTTTGATCTTCTCGGCAACTTCGGTAATGGTCTGATTCAATAAAGCCGTCAGAACGTTGACGCCGAGTTCACCAGCTCTGATGAACATCGCCGGATCGCTGGTGCAAGTCAGCCATATCGGTAAATCGGTCTGGACGGGTTCGGGGAAGATCTTTAGCGGAAACTCGTTACCGACACCGTCTCTAGCCTTAATCGCCTCACCTCGCCATAATTTCCGGACGTCATTGATACCCTGGAACATGATCTCTCTTTTGTCGGCGAAGTGTTCGGGAAAAAATGCAAAATCTTTGGGAACCCAACCTGAAGTAAATGAAATTCCGACTCGCCCACCCGACAAATTGTCCACGACCGACCACTCCTCGGCGACTCTCACCGGATGGTGATGCGGCAATACCACACTTCCCGCTCGCAAGGCGACTCGTTGAGTTATTGTCGCCAGCGCCGCGCTCAAGACCGACGGATTAGGGTAAATTCCGGCTACCTCATGGAAATGGCGCTCCGGCGTCCAGACAGCCTCGAATCCATTTTGATCGGCGAATTTTGCCCCCTCCAAGTAGAGGCGATATTTAGTATCCTTGGAATTTGACTCATCTTCAGCAAAATAAAAAAGGCTGAAGCGTGTCCTTCGATGATCCTGATATCTATCGTTGGGAACGACATAGGCAGCCAGTTGTTTTTCGCCCCCATCTCCTTCCAACATCATCAGTGCGGCTTCCCGAACTCCCGGATGCCCGTTTAAAGCGGATTCTATTTCCCCTAACTCAATTCGATAACCTTTGATTTTAACCTGGTGATCGGTGCGACCTATAAATTCGAGATTCCCGTCTGGGAGGTAACGAGCCAAGTCCCCTGTCCGATAGACGCGTTCACCTAATTTTCCCTGAAAAGGATCGGCCAAAAACTTTTCAGCCGTTAAATCTGCGTGATTCAAATAGCCTCGCGCTAACCCGGCCCCACCGACATAGATCTCCCCTTCAGTTTCGATCGGGACCGGTTGTCGATACGAGTCGAGCAAGTATATTTGCAGATTATCAATCGGTCGCCCGATCGGCGCATTTCCGCCAGTCGCCGTCTCTCGGATTTCAATGAATGTCGCATCCGCCGATACTTCCGAAGACCCATATAGGTTGAGCAAAATACATTGCGGCGCCTGCTCTCTGAAACTGGCACATAGTTCCGTCGAAACGGCTTCCCCGCTGGTCACGCAATATTTCAATTTACCGAGCCGATTAATCCGAACCTGACCGGCGTCCAATAGATTCCTCAGCAAGGTGGGTACAACAACCAGACGGGTTATTTCATGAAGCTCCAGATGGTCGATCAATTGAAACGGATCCTTGACTACCTCATCTGGAAGTATCACTGTTCTACAACCTTGCAATAGAGGCCCGAAAATCTCCCAGATGGAGTCTACAAAACTGATACTGGTCTTCTGACAACAAACTTCATCCTCTTCAAAGGGGAAGACATCCCACATCCATTTAAATCGATTCATTGCGGCGCGATGAGTTTGCAGAACCCCTTTCGGCCTTCCGGTCGATCCCGAAGTAAAGATAAGGTAAGCGAGGTTTTCCGGCGTCACCGGGCAGATCGGAGTTTCCGAGTAATAGCGCTCGGCCTCCGCCAAGTCTCGGCTCGGAAGGAAAACAGTTTCCTTGAACGATCTGAGTTGACTCACATATTTCTCTTCGGTCAATAAGACCTCGGATCCGGCCTCTTCCAGCATGAAAGAAATTCGCTCATCTGGGTAACCCGGATCGACCTGCAAAAAGGCCGCCCCCGATTTGAGAATTCCCAGCAACCCGATCACCGCCTCGATCGATCGATCAAGACAGATCCCAACAATATCCTCTCGGCCGACCCCCACTTGCCGCAGATAACTTGCAATTTGATTCGATCGGTTGTCGATTTCCCAGTATGAAATCTGCTCATCTAGTTGCTGATAGGCAATTCGGTCCGGGATAAGATCGACTTGGTCTTGAAATACCGCATGAATACAACCGTCACCAATCCGCTCCGATTGAGTCCTATTCCACTCATTCAATATCAGATTTTCTTCTTCGCGTGCGATGAACGACAGTTCGGCGATTCGCCGATCCGGATCGGCCGTGATGCTTTCCCACAACGCCTCGAAATGTTTTGCCCAGCGTTTAATCGTTTCAAGATCAAATAGATCGGGATTGTAATTCCATCGTAATAACAACTCGTGCTCTCTCTCCCCCAGGTCCAAATACAGATCGAGTAGCGGATTACTAGTCGGATAAGCGGTCCATTCCACCGTAAGACCGGCAAAATGTATGGCTGATATTGATTCGATTCCATAATTTAGGCCTACCGAAACCGGTAACAGTCTGCCCGCGCTCCGAAAAGATTTCCGAAGTTTACCTATTCTATCGAGTGAGACTGCTTGATGCTCATATGCTTCCAACACGTCTCGCTTGACGGAACGACAATACTCGGAGAACCTTTGTTCGCCGACGACTTGTCCGGGCAACGCCAACGGCAGGACACGATACCCCACCAGGTTTCGATAATCTAAGGAGGCGCTATCGGCCGTATTAATCATTACGACAACTTCCGTCTGTCCAGTCACCCGGTGCAAAAAAACTTTAAACGCAGCCAAAAGCCCCATAAACATCGTCAGCCCCATCCTGGCTTTGAACGCCCTGATCCGGTCGACCAGCGACGCGCCGAATGATTGAAGATAGAGAGCGCTTCGAAATGTCTGCATCGGAGGGCGCATGCGATCGACAGGTAATTCAAGCATGGTGGTCGAATCACCAAATTGTCTTAACCAAAAAGCTTCCGATTCGGCCGACTCTTCACTTTGATTCCGATTTAATTGGCGCTGGAGGTAATTACGATATCGACTCGGCGGAACTTCCGTGTAAGGCTCACCATGACATAGCGAAACATAAATGTTACTCAGCTCGGTCGTCAAAATTGGAATGGATTCGCCGTCAACAATTATATGATGATTAGTCCAATGCAGCAGATGATCATGATCATCCAGTTTTGTTATTTGAATCCGGAATAACGGTCCTCGGACAAAATCGAATACTCGTCTCGTTGCGGACTTGAGCAGAGTGTCCGTCGCGGCCCTCCGTTCAGGCTCTGATTGCCCCGATAAGTCAATGACGGGAATATTTATCTCGAGTTCCCGATTAAACCGCTGATAATCCCCTTCAGGACTGAAAGTTATACTGAGCGCTTCATGGCGGGCAACCAGCATTCTGACGGACATCAGCATGGCCGGCAAATTCAGAGGGCCTCTCAAATGCAGCACAATCGATTCATTATAAGCGGAAGAGATCTCTTCACTCATTTGGCACAATGACCAGAACTGTCTTTGCGCATCCGTCAACGGCGCAAAATCCGCACTGGAGGATTGCTCCCGGCCCTCTGCAGCCGAATCATTTTTTGACGGCTGCTGCGGGTGGGTCGGAGATTCATAGCCTCTGATGGCGATCGATGTCCCGTCCCCATTACTCGACACTGTTAAACATTCGATGACCTCATTCTGATCAAGTGTGTGCGGCATGTCGTTGCCGGTCTCCTCATATGACCGTCTTAACTCATTCAGATGATATAACCCATCCAGAACCGTTCCCTTATCAAGTCCAAAATCTATCAGGCAGCAGATTTCATTAACTCCGGCAGCGATCAATCGATCGGTGATGGGACGACACGACTCCGGCGTTCCAAACAGAACGCCTCTCTGAAGGTACTGATCATAGCCCTTCTGCAATATAAAATTTCGATCATCGATCGAGAGGTTCTCGACATCTATCTTCTGATCCTTGCTCTTTGCTTTATTACCCACAAGTTTGAGGGATGCCGCAAGGTAATTCATGAAAGGCATGTGAATGGTATTTTTGACGATTTCCGAATCCTTCCCTAGAAAAGTGTGAAGTTGAATCGTCACGTGGCCGCGATTCGGGTCGAACCCATTTCCCGCTAAGGAGTTACGATAGGCTTTGATTTTATCGGTAACTTCATCGATCCCATGGTCCATAAAATTCGTCAAGAAGCCTGCGCCCATTTCACCGGCCTTGATCGCCGTATTTTTACTAGCCACAGTCAACCAGATCGGAAGTTCACTTTGCATCGGTAATGGAGCAATACCGACTTCGATCTCGTTGCCTTCACCATCTTTTAATCGGATCGATTCACCACGCCAGAGTCGGCGCACAACGTCTATTTGCCTATACATTACTTCTCGACGAGAATGATATGACTCCGGGGCAAAGACGAAGTCATTAGGATGCCAACCTGACGCAAATGAGATTCCAACCCTTCCCTTAGATAAGTTGTCGATTACCGCCCAGTCTTCGGCTACCCGTACGGAGTTATGGAGCGGCAAGACGATGCTGCCCGCCCGTAAGCTTATTTGTTCGGTTTCCCGAGCCAGCGCCGCCGCCAAGACCGCCGGGTTGGGAGAAAATCCGCCGAAAGAGCCAAAATGACGCTCAGGAAGCCAAATGGAGGTAAACCCCAAATGGTCGGCAAGTTTTGCGCTTTCCAGGATCAGATCATATTTCTCTGCTTGATACTCTCGATGATAATCGCCGAAATAATAGATACTAAATTGCAGTCGTTGATTCTTCGATTGAGGTTTATCTTCTCTTAACCTCGGCGAACTAACTGAAATCACGGATCCGGCTCCATCATCTGCAGAAGATCGGGCGAATGAGGTATCGCTGAGGCTCAGCGCAACCGTCTGTGCGCCGTCAAACGACAAGGTCGTTGCTGTCTCTTCCGTTGATGGCTTTTCCTGACGGCCATCATCCGGATGCCGCAACGGGGATGAAGGAAAGAATCCACATTCTCTCAATTCTTCCACCGATTCGATGATCTTGCCGATCAAGGATTCAATGTCCTGATCGCTATGCGCGGTGCTCAGAAAATAGTTTCCTCCTTCCCAGGCGTGGATGCCTTTTTCCAACAAATGAAACATCAACAACTCGGGATATTTCATCTCGGATGGAAGAACAAACCGAAAGAGTGAGGAAAAATGGACCACTCGAACGGGTAGATCGTGTCGATAAAAATAAGTGTTGAGCCGATCCGCCATCCGTGTAGTCCGCCGGTTTAAATCTTCCTGCATCTCAGGGCCGGTGGCTTTCATAAATTCGAGGACGGCCGTCGAGGCAGCCATTGCGAGCGGATGTTTGAAATAACAACCAGCCATTAATGTCTTTTCCGCCCGCGGGAAAGAATTGTCTCCGAACTCCCACGTCCCCCCGTCAAAGGTGTCCATAAATTCCGATTTGCCCGCTACTACTCCGATCGGCAGCCCCCCCCCGATCACTTTGCCGTAAGTAACCAAATCAGCTTCGATTCCGTATAATTCCTGAACTCCCCCCGGGTGGCTGCGAAAACCTGTGATCATCTCATCGAAGATTAAAATGACTCCTAATTTTTTCGTCAACTCCCGCAGTTCAGACAAGAATTCAACCGGTTGAAAATCCGGGCGGCGACTTTGCACCGGTTCGACCAACACGGCCGCCAATTCATCGGCATGTTCTTTGATAATTTCAAGCGTTCGAGGGTGACCGTATTCCAATACCATCAAATCTTCAGCCGCTTTCGGCGAGACGCCGGGCGCGCCGGGAATTGCCCGCAAACGGTCATTGAAGGGAACCGGTCTGACCAGAGTGTTATCGGACCAACCATGATAGGCGCCAGCGAAGAGAGCTATTTTCGAACGATTTCTGACGGTTCGAGCTACTCTCATGACTCCCATGAGCGCTTCGGTACCGGAATTGCAGAAATTGACTCGCTCAACATTCGTCAACTCACAGATCAATTTAGCGGCAATTCCGGCAAGTTCGGTTTGAGGGCCGAGCGCCCAGCCATCTTTAAGCCGTTCGGACAAGGCGTCTGTGATGAAAGTCGGAGAATGCCCGAAGAGATGGACTCCAAACCCCATGGTAATATCGATATATTCATTGCCGTCGAGATCCCAAAGCTTGGATCCTTGGGACCGCTCGGCGACAATCGGATAAGCCATTTCTTTCCAGAGCGGGCGAAAAGAGGCTGAAACCCGATTATCGGCCAGGTACGGTCGATAAGTCTGGATCATTCGCTTAGATTTCTGTGTCCGTCGCGTATAACGTAAGACTAAATCATTCAAGTGCCGCTGCTGGCGGGCGGGCAAATTCCATGGCGCGCTGAGATCGATCGGTTTATATGGTATATACGGAGCCGATTGAGCTGGACGGGGGGATGATTCAATCGCCGGCGGAGGTCCGGTTTTGGGCCCCCGTTCTTCCGTGAGGACTCCGACCGTAGCTTTAAGAGTAGGAGGGGCCGAGTCGGAGTGATTGCCGGTTGACATTGAATCTACATGAAGGCTCGAAGATTTCAGCAAGTCCAGTTGCTTTATCATCAGATTTGATATGACATCGACCTGATGCTTCAGGAAGCCTTCCAACTTATGATCGACGGTGATCTGCGATTCATCTCCATTCAGCTGAGCAGATTCGATCGGCGCTGATCCGGGAATTGAAGATTGACGAATCTCTGGCTCCTGTTTGCGCCCTTCGCTCACAAGGTCGTTCAATACCTCGGGCCGGACCACTGCGGGTTGCGGAAATTCCGCAGCCTCAACCGATTGAAAAGTTTTGCTGCTTTCCGTACCGTTTGACTCAGACGCGGCTATTGCCTGCGGCGATACAATTTCAAACTTATCGGAAGGAAGAATCTGATCCAAATGCTCGGCCAGCGCATTGATGGTCGACAGCTCTTCAAATAACTTGGCGAAAGGTATTTTAACCCCGAACCTCAATTGCATGGCATGGCCCGCTTGGATCAGCAAAAGCGAATCAATCCCCATTTCGAAGTAACTAACATAAAGATCTTTCTCTTCGGGATACACCCCGATCAAGTCATGCACTATTTCCTTGAGCGTGAATAGGATCTTATCTTGGCGCGACATTCCGATCCTCGGATCCGCGGTTGAATCAAGCATGATCGCCCTCATTTTCTCTTTGTGGAACGGGAGTTTGTGGAAACATCAGCCGTTATTTGACGGATGAGTAGATGTACCTTACCGGTGATTGATCCAGTAACGTTTTCGTTCGAAAGGGTAAGTAGTCAGGGGAATACGATAAAGCTGTTCATCTAGATGAAATCCCGCCCAATCTACGGGCGCTCCTTCAAGCCAGAATCTTCCCAGTGTATTCAAGAGGTGGCGCATTTCCGATCTGTTTTCCTGTGGGCTGGGGAGTGTTAAAAGAAATATTTGATTCGTCGATTTATTCAATTGTCTCTGTTTGGCTAAAGTGGTCAGGGCTTTGCCCGGCCCCACCTCAAGAAAGATTGCATCTGGATCTTTCAATAATCGCTCAAGACCGTCGGCAAAGCGCACGGTTTGTCGTAGATGTTTGACCCAATAATTATGGTCCGTCGCTTCAGAGGCGGTAATATAATCCCCGGTCACGTTGGAAATATATGGGATGGATGGTTCATTCAGCCGAACTTTTTTAACCGACTCCAAAAACGGTTCCAAGACGGGTTCCATCATCTTCGAATGATACGCATGGGAGGTCTGCAATTTAAGGCAATTAATTCCTTTGCTGACGAGTAGCTTACGACACTCCTCGATTTCATCGAGAGGCCCGGAAACAACACATTGGCCTGGCGCATTTATGGCCGCCAACGAGAGTTCATCGCCGACCAGACCGCTTATTTCTGCTTCTCGCAGAGAGACTGCCAGCATTGCGCCCTGCGGCATGCTCTGCATCAAGCGGCCGCGGATCGCCACCAACCTCAGCGCATCTTCCAACGAGAAAACACCGGCCAGGCAGGCTGCGACGTATTCGCCGATGCTGTGGCCCATCATGGCGCCGGCTCCGATTCCCCATTTCATCCAGAGTTTTGCCAGGGCATATTCGACGACAAAAATTGCCGGTTGAGTAATGTATGTCTGATTGAGCTTCTTCGCGCTGTCCGTTTTATCGGCCTCTCCGGGATAAAGCAGGTCTCGGAGGTCCAAATTAAGATAGGGTTTCAATAACTCGGAACAGTGGTCAACGGTGAAGGTAAAACTGCGCTCCGTCAGGTATATCTCCCGAGTCATATTTACAAACTGCGCCCCCTGACCGGGAAATAAAAATACAATCTGCTTTTCTTTCGAATGAATAAGCTGAGTGCCGACCTCATTTGAGGGCTCCGGCTCAAGGTTTTTCAAGATCTCGTCACAATTGTGATAGACCAACATTCGACGATAAGCAAAAGGTTTTCTTCCAACCTGGAGTGTATAAGCCAAATCCGCCGGATCGACATCGGGGTGTGACTTTAAAAATGCCGTTAGGTCGGCAGTTGATCGATCCAGGGCAGTTTGTTTTTTTGCGGACAACACCAGTAGGCGCCATGGTCTTGAAACCTCCGATCGAGGTCGCGGGGGAGCCTCTTCGAGAATGACATGAGCATTGGTTCCTCCAATCCCGAAGGAACTGATCCCGGCGCGGAGCGGCGTTTTCCCGGGCCGCAATTCAAGTTGTTTGGCGGCTACGAAAAATGGACTGTTCTCGAAATCGATCTTCGGGTTGGGTTTCTCGAAATTGACGCTGGGCGGAAGCCGGCGGCGCTTAAGGGATATGGCCGCTTTGATCAATCCCGCGACGCCCGCAGCAATATCTAAATGTCCGATATTCGCTTTCACGGAACCGAGCGCGCAAAAATGTTTCTTACTCGTCCATTCACGGAACACTTGATGTAGGGCGGAAATTTCGATCGGGTCACCCAAAACCGTCCCCGTCCCATGTGCTTCAATAAAATTGATGGTCTCCGGGGAAACACCGGCAACCGAGAGAGCATCGGCGATGACTTGCGCCTGCCCATTGATGCTCGGCGCGGTAAAACCGACCTTGGAAGACCCGTCATTATTTACTGCCGACCCTTTGATTACCGCGATGATCGAATCTCGATCGGCGACGGCATCGGCCAACCGTTTTAGAATCACGACCCCGACGCCGTTCCCGGCCACGGTCCCCATGGCGCCGGCGTCAAAGGGGCGGCAAGTTCCGTCCGGAGCATGAATTCCTCCTTCCCGATAATAATATCCCGTTTTGTGTGGGACGCCGACGGCAACGCCGCCGGCCAACGCCATATCACACTCGCCGCTGATCAAGCTTTGACATGCCATGTGCACTGCAACCAGCGAAGTAGAACAAGCCGTTTGCACCGAGACACTTGGGCCTTTCAAATTCAATTTATAAGCTACCCATGCCGGCAAGAAATCTTTCTCGTTGCCCAATAAGATCCGGTAATCCCCAATCGCCCTTACCAATTCCGGTTGCGAATAGATCCGGAACAAATATGAGCTCATACTGGACCCTGCGAATACCGCGATGCGCCCTGGATATGCCTCAGGATGATAGCCGGCCAATTCGAATGCCTCCCAGGCGCATTCTAAAAAGAGGCGGTGTTGTGGATCGGTAATTTCGGCTTCTCGTGACGTGAAGCCGAAGAAACCGGCGTCAAACGACTCAATGTCGCTGATCACCCCTTTGGCTCTGATATACTGAGGATCTTTAATCACATCCTCGCCGATACCCGATGAAAGCAATTCTTCTTCAGTAAAGAAAGAGATCGATACTCTACCGTCGATCAAATTGCTCCAGAACTGACCGACATTATCGGCTCCCGGGAAGCGTCCGCTCATCCCGATGATCCCAACAGCTTGCGCCTGTTCCGATAAATCTGAGACCTCCATGATAATTTCCTCCCCCGATAGCCGTTAACTCATGGATTGGCGAGTTTCAAAATAAAGTAACAAAAATACAAAGGACTTCAGTGATTTCCGGCTCAAAACTCCCTGTCCCTTTGTTCCACTGTTTCTTCATGATGAAAAAAAGGTTTTTCGGCTTTCCCACGATAACCGATCGATTTTCGACGGATTTCAGCTCTGTGTCGGCTGTCTTGTAGATCTAGATCCGATTCTTCCTTGCCTCTCAGGAAATCGGACAATGAACGGATGGTAGGATATTTAAACATTTCTGTGATTGTTATTTTCGCCTCGAAGATTGTCTGTAACTTATGATGAACTCGTGCGATAAGAAGTGAATGGCCGCCCAAATCGAAAAAGTTGTCATGCACCCCCACACTCTCCAGGCCGAGCGCTTCTGCCCAGATTTCCGCCAACCTTTGCTCCATGTTGTCACGCGGCGCGGAATATTCGGTCTTTAAGTTCGGTCGCATCCCGTCCGGCGAGGGTAATGATTTACGATCTACTTTTCCATTGGAGGATAAAGGCAAAGCATCCAGTTTTATAAATACCGCCGGGATCATAAATTCGGGCAGTTTTTCTCTCAAAAACTTTTTTAGATCTTCTATTTCAATATTTTCTCCGGCTTCTCCGACAAAATAACATATCAGCTCTCGAGAGCCGTGGGTGCGGTCGGAGACGATCGTCACACAATCACGAATCTTCGAATAATCTCTCACTCGGCTGTCCACTTCTCCTAATTCAATCCGGTACCCTCTGACCTTTACCTGGCTGTCAATCCGTCCCAGATAATCCAATCTTCCGTCCGTTCTATATTTCACGATATCCCCAGTTCGGTAGATTCTGGACCCGGCGGAATTCGCGAATCGATCGGGCAGAAATCTTTCAGCCGTTGTATCGGCGCGATTTAAGTATCCTCTGGCCAATCCATCACCCGCGAGATACAACTCTCCTTGAACGCCCAAGACAGTCGCCTCCAGACCTCGGTCCAACACGTGCGCCCGGGAATTCGCGATCGGGCGTCCGATAGTCGGGGGCTCGGTCGCGGCTTCCAATACTTCCTCAAGCGTTGAGTAAGTCGTGTCTTCAGTCGGACCATATAGATTGAGCACTCGCTTAACACAACTGCAATTGTAAAGTTGATCAACCACTCCCCGATGCAACGCTTCGCCCGCAAGATTCACCGTAGTTACACTCTGAGGTATCGCATTCATGCGCATCAATTCAGTAATCGCGGAAGGTACGGTATTAATTAACGTAACCTTGCCTTGTAATAAAAGGTCCGAAGCCAATAAGACATTGTCAACAAGCATGACATGTCCGCCCAGGCCTAACGGCACAAACAATTCAAAAATGGAAAGGTCAAAACAGACTGAAGTGGATGCCAGTACTCCGCTCAATTCATGAGCGGAAAATTGAGCGCCGGCCCAATGGATAAGAGCCGTCGCGCTTCGGTGTTCGATCGAAACTCCTTTCGGGACACCTGTTGACCCCGAGGTATAAATGACATACGCAATATTATCAGAACTTACCCCAGTCTCAGGGTTTTGATCGTTCTGCCGCTCTTCCGGATTCGTTAAGGCGTCCATGAGAATCGTTCGCGCGCCGACCGGCGGAAGAGAATTTATCAAGCTCTCTTGAGTCAGGATGATCTTGACTTCAGCATCACGCAAAATAAAACTAACCCGTTCCTGAGGATAACGCGGATCTATGGGAACATAAGCGCCTCCGGCTTTGAGAACCGCCAGCAGACCGATGACCAACTCGATGGATCGCTCTAAAAATATCCCGACTTTTATTTCCGGACCGACATCGAGGGCCGACAAATAATACGCATAATGATTTGCCCGACGGTTCAATTCCTGATAAGTCATTTCCTGTTCGCCAAAACTCAGCGCCGTTTTATCCGGCGCGCTCTTGGCTTGTCTTTCAAATAATCGGTGAATGCAGAGATTATGCGGATAGGCGACTGTGGTTTCATTCCATTCGCTTAAAAGTTGCTTCTGTTCAGTTCGGGTCAAGATCGGCAATTCGGAAATCGGCCGGTCCGGATTTTCGACGGCCGCCTCCGACAATTGCCGATAATGTCGCACTATTCTTTCGATCGTCGTGTCTGCGAAGATATCGGTATTGTATTCCAGGGAACCGATGAGATGACGATTGATTTCAACGAACTGGAACGTAAGATCGAACTTGGCGGTATTCTGTTGGAAACCTTTCGCGCTCATGACCACCCCGGGGAGTCGCACGTCTTCGACCGGGGCATTTTGAAGGACCAACAACACTTGAAAGATAGGCGAGTGACTTAAGTTACGTTCGGGCTGAAGCTCTTCGACCAGCTTTTCAAACGGTAAGTCCTGGTTTGCGAACGCATCTATTGCTGTCTGACGTACTGCCTTCAACACTTGACGAAAATTCGACCGGCCGGAGAGTTTTACCCGCATGGCCAGGGTATTAACAAAGAATCCTATCAACCCTTCGATCTCCGGCCGATTACGATTGGCCACGGGAGTTCCCACCACGATATCATCTTGATCGGTATATCGATGCAAGATGACGTTACAGACAGCCAGCAAGAACATATAGAGCGTGACATTTTCCAGCCGGCAAATATGCTTAATTGATTCAGTCACATCGGCGGAGATCTCGAAAGGAATCGCCGCGCCTCGATAAGAGAATAATGCCGGTCTCGGTCTATCGATCGGCAGTTGGAGCAGCGGCAACCCGCCGCCCAGTCGCCCTTTCCAAAAAGCGGATCGTCGGTCCAGCGTTTCACCCCGGAGCCATTGCCGTTGCCAGACTGCATAATCTGCGTATTGGACCGGCAGTTGAGGAAGCGGGGATGGAGTTCCATCGACATATGCTTGATACAATTCGGTTATTTCCTCGGCCAGCACTCCCATCGACCATCCGTCACCGACTATATGATGCATCATGAAAAATACCGTCGAACGATCTGCGGTCTGCCGCAAAATCGCGACTCTCAACAATTGCCCTTGGGACAAATCGAAGGGACGATGTATCTCTTCGGTCGAGTAACGTTGGATGGTGGCCTCGGCAGTCTCCTCGGACAATTCGCTGAGATCTAAGAGTGGTAAGGTAAGACGCAAAAACGGGGAGATAACTTGGACCGGTTCACCGTCTATCATAGCAAAAACAGTGCGTAACGATTCATGCCTCCCGACAATTTCCCCGATCACCGCTTCCAAAACCGGCAGGTTGAGTCTTCCATTCATACTTAGGACTAGAGGAATGTGATAGGCGCTCGAGGCGGGATTCATCAGATGGAGAAACCAGAGCCTCTGCTGGGCGAAAGAAAGAGGCATGGGAGAGTCTCTTGAAATCGGAATGATCGGGGGGACCGAATTATCTTTGGTCACTACCGATTCTATCCGTTTTGCCAATCCGGCAATTGTCGGAGTTTCGAAAATTTCCTCTACAGGGAGATTTATTTCGAAAGCGGATTGGATACGTGAGAGCACCTGCAATGCTCTGAGTGAGTGGCCTCCCAGGTGAAAAAAATTATCATTTACGCCGATCCCGTTGATACCAAGAACCTGAGAGTAAATTCCGATCAAGATTTCCTCAATCTGGTTACGAGGCGGAACAAATTTCGTCTCATGACCTGTTCGATCTTTCCCTAAAGCAGGTAAGGCGCGACGATCAATTTTTCCGCTGATGGTTCTTGGCAAGGTGTCTAAGATGATGAAAGCGGACGGCACCATATAATCCGGGAGCAATGCGGCAAGATAGTTTCTCAGTTCGGCAGGTTCGACAGGGTGATTAACAGTCAAGTAAGCAGAGAGAAACTTGATCCCGTCGGTATCATCCTGATCAATAACCGCCGCCTCCGTAATCATTTGATGATTCCGCAATAATTGCTCGACTTCATCCAACTCAACTCGCATACCCCTGATTTTAACTTGTTGATCGGCTCTTCCGATAAACTCATAATTCCCATCATTGAGCAGCCGTCCCAAATCTCCGGTTTTATAGATCAGGTCGTCGGGATCACGACTGAAGGGATTCCTGATAAAAACTTCCTTCGTCAAATCCGGGCGGCCGTAGTAACCGAGCGAGCGATAAGGAGTTCGAATATAAATTTCACCGACTACTCCGGGAGGACAAGGATTCCTTTGCTCATCGAGTAGCAAGGCCCTGGCGCCTGCTATTGGCTTACCGATCGGGATAGAGCGGCGATCTTGATCGTCCGATTTCACAAAATATGCGAACTTCGCCATCGTCGTCTCGGACGTTCCGTAAAGATTCACCAATTGAATCCTCTCGCCGAAAATACTCATCCACCTCCCGACATCGGAGGCGGTTAACGGCTCGCCGGCCATGAGGATATATTTCAGCGATGCAAAATTCTTCGGGCTCAGGTCCTGAATAAGAATTGAGCGAAATTGGGAGGGGACACAGTGAATAATATTGATCTGCATCCGCTCGATCCAATCAATAAGTCTTCCGGCGTCAAAAACCCGTTTTTGATTGTCGGGAATGCACATTACTCCTCCGCTGCAAAGCGGAACGAACAAATCTCTCAATGAACCGTCAAATGAGGGTGAAAGCAACCGGCTGACTCTCACCCCAGGGCGGATTCCCAGAGTGTTGATTTCCCACCGGATAAAATGAGCTATTCCTTTAAGTCGTCCGGCTATTCCTTTAGGTATTCCCGTCGATCCGGAAGTAAAATACACATAACATAAATCGTCGGGCTCGTACGAAAGTGGAGGATTCGCGCGTCGGCACGCCCCTTCGGAAATCTGCTCCTGGTCGCCTCGATTATTATCCGACCATTCTTCATCATCGACTCGGATCACCCGGGAAACGGCATCTCCGTTCAGACGATTAATTATCGGGATGAATGTTGCATCGGTAATCAACTTTCCGGGGCAAACCGTTGCCAACATAACTTTGAGCCGCTCTTCGGGGATCCCTGGGTCGAGTGGAACAAAAGCACATCTGGCCTTGAGGGCCCCAATAATGGCAGTGGTCAGGTCAAGGGGGTTTTCCACTAAGATCGCGATTATGGTTCCTGGTCTCTCCTCCGATTGAAGGAGACTATGAGCAAGCAGATTCGTTCTATCGTTCAACTCACCATAGGTTATTCGCCTGTTGCCATACGCAATCGCCACATCGGATCTATAGGTTTCAGCCGTACGGATGAATAATTCTTGTATGCTCTCTTGTTCCGGACTTGTTTGGCTTTTTTCGTGTTGATCCGTGCCCAGCCGTTTGTGTTCATTCACGGCTAACTCCTTTCCTCAGCGAGATCCCATAACGAGATGAGCGTATCAACAGATGAGGTCCCCCGCCATTTATCGATCCGCTGATTTTCTTAGCTGGCGAATAATGACGCCCATCAATTTTAATTTCAGAATCGACCTGATCATCAGGGGCATATGCCTCCAGATTGACCCCCACTGCCTCGGCGAGATAGACCGTCACGGCGCCATTTGTTGCCGCCAGGCGACCGGCGGCATGGGGTTGACGAGAAATCCGGACGATTATCGATCCCCCCCCAGTTTCGGCTTCAACGGCATCTCTCCCGTCCTGAACCATGATATTGCCGCCTAAGGTGGTTGCCTTAACCTGACCACCGGCCTTGAGAATCTCGATTGAGCCGCCCAAGGTTTTTGCCGTGAGGTTGTCGGTCACCTCACCGACACGAATGTGTCCGCCGTTCGTTCTCAGCTCCGCGCCGGCTCCTCCCCATTTAAGGTCAATTCCGCCGGCATAGGTTACAGCCCGAATTTGACCGTCGATTTCTCCCAGCTTTATAGCGCCGGTCGAGGTCCAGACATCGACACTGCCCTTTAGGTTGCCGACGTCGATCCGACCACAACGAGTTTTCAGATTCACATTGAATCGACGTGGAAGTGAAATCAGAAAATGATGCTCCGCCAATTTGTCGAAGTAAGTGAGGTAGCAACCGTCCTTATGTAGACCCAGGATGTTACCCGGGTTATTCAGCGGGCGCCAGCCGTCTTTAAATCCAGCTTCAACACGTATTATGTTGTCGATTTGCCTGCACTCCATCCGGAAGTCGTTAAAGATATCTTCCGCCTCTCTCCGGTTTGAAGTCCTGACCTTCCGCAAAATTTCAAGCTCAACGGCGCTTCTCTCCGTCGGCAATAATTCAATTGCGCCGAATTCAAGCTCCACCGAGAGAGATCCTTTTTCTTCCGCTCGAAACGATTGACGGACGAATTGATGGAAATTACCGGATGGGTCGATCCCGATCATTCAGTAGAATTATTCCGGTTAGCGTTCTGTCAACCACTCTCCCTAAATGTTAGCGCGTTGCAGGTGGAGCATGTCCCTGTGCTGCGCCGCTTTTGCGGGCGACCGCTCCGAAACCATAGGCGCGCTGCCCATCGCCCTCGCTCTGGTATTCAGAGCGCTGCTATAGTCGGCGTGGCTTTCAAACCAAGTGGAGCAGTCGAATTGGGAACTGGCCCGATCCGGGCTGAAACGACTTGACTGTGAAGCGTAATGAGCGAATCCTTTTTATTGCCTTTCTCAACTTATAACTACGTCAAGCCGAAACAGCGCCCATTGTAAATATGTTTGTCGACGATTTGAGATAATCGCTTGACACCTTCTTCGATCAAAGGCGGAGGGGAGTTGGAGAAACTCAATCGAAAGCTATGTGACGCCGCGCCCTCATTGGACACACTAAAAAAATGACCAGGAATAAACGCCACTTGCATGCGCTCAATGGACGCCTTCAACAAACTCTCCGTATTTGTCTCCGGCGGAAGGCTGACCCACACAAAAAAACCGCTTTCAGGTATTCCCCACGCGGCCCCATGGGGAAAATATTTCGCCAAAGCCGATAACATCATGTCGCGCCGCAAACCGTATTCCCACCGCAGCCTGGTAATATGCGCTGCAATATCATTCATTCCCAGATACGCGGAGATCGTTCGCTGGGTAAACGATCCGGTGTCAATGTCAATCGATTCTTTAACAACAGATAATTTAGCGCTCAATTTATGGGGGGAGATAATCCAGCCGACTCGCAAACCCGGAGCTAGTATTTTTGAGAAGGTTCCGATGTAAAAGACCCATTGATCGTTCAGAGCTCTGATCGGAGGCAGCGGTTCATCATGATAATTAAGAAACCCATACGCGTCATCTTCAATTATCGGGACACCGTATCGGCCGGCCAACTCGGCGAGCAACCGTCGTTTATCCTGACTGAGTGTGACGCCTAGCGGATTGTGACCGTCCGGAATTGTGTATATGAATGCGATCTGGTCTCCGCTTTCGGCCAGGACCGAGGAAACAGCTTCTACATCGATCCCGGTATCGGCATCGGTCGGAACCGTAATGATTTCCGGTTGAAACGGTTCAATTACTTGTTGGAAACCGCTATAAATCGTTTCTTCACAGATTACTTTACTACCCCGATTCAAGAGCAACCGGGCGGCCAGAGCCATCCCCTGTTGAGCGCCGGTCGTGAGGGAAACCTGATCTTCATCACATTTGACACCACGTCCGGCCATTAAATTAACAATCTGAGTCTTCAGTTGACGGATAGGCACTCCGTATTGCAAGGCGTGTTCGTCGGTCAGAAGAACATGTTCCGCCGCTTGTTGATAGGCGCGGAGCGGGAAGAGGTCGGCTGCCGGCAACCCTAAAGCAAACGAAATTACTCCAGGCCGCGCAGCCAGCGATAGCAACTCAACAATCGGATTGTCTTCTTTTTTTCGTGTCCAGTCAGCAAGTACAATCCTCTTCGATAAAGGGTCGGTTGAATTAATCATGCAAGGCATGGTCACAGTTAAAAGCTCTACTGTAAGCGGTTTACCGAGGAGGCAACCTTATATTACAGCCTCAAAGAATATCGTGCGATCGTCTTTATCCGAACACTGACGATGGCAAAAGGTCACGCTAAGGCATAGAAGCGCTGTTACGGAATGTTTAACCTGTGAATAACAGGCTGGCGGCGCATTTACGGCCAAACCTCAATCATGTCATGATCTTAAAATAACGTGAATTCATCTTTGAATTATCTACTGCTGTCCGCTTGTCGTTCAGCGGCAAGTAGAACCTGCAACTCCTCATTCGATAATTGTTTTATCTCCACGATAGCTTGAGCAACCAGGTCGCGCTCTAGTTGTTCGGCCTGCCTGCCGACTATATTCACAACCAACTCGGCGACTGTCGGCCCAGCAAACAGCTGTTCCAACGATAAATTCAGGTCAAAGTGTTCATTGAGGCGGGCAATTAATTGAGCGGCCAGCAAGGAATCGCCTCCGAGGTCAAAGTAGTTGTCATAAACTCCCACTTGTTCAAGCCAGAGAACCTCTTGCCATATTTCCGCAACCTTGATTTCCAATTCATTATTGGGAGCAGCATATTGAGTGGCAAGATTAGGACGTGGGTGTTTCTTGTTCTCCAGCGATTTCACTTCCAACAAGTCCGCGCGCCCTGAATCAATCACGGCGTCGAGCCGTCGGAATTTCTCCGGGCGGGATTCAATCCAGTACGGCTTTTTCTCAAACGGGTATGTAGGTAACGGAACGCGGTGTCGATTCTCTCTAGAATAATAACCTGACCAACTCACCTGGCCCCCTGCCAACCATAACTTTCCGAGTGTTCCCAATAAATATTCAAGTATGGATTCGGGTTCGACGGAATGATCAGGTGACGGCAGGATCAAGTACTCGATCGGATTGTTTTTATCGGCCTGATTTTTCAGGACGAAATCAGACAAAGTCCGATCCGATCCGATTTCAAGCAGAATTTGACCGGGGGTTTTCAACAATCTATCGATACCGGCGTCGAAGCGGAAGGGCTGACACAACTGTTCCGCCCAATAGCTCGGATTTGTCGCTTGAGTATGAGTGATCCATGTTCCCGTCGTCCCCGAAATGAATGGGATCTTTGGCGCGCTCAATTTAACGGAACTGAATAGATCGGTGATACCGGATTTTGCCGAGGTCATGAATTTTGAATGATCGGCAGGATTTCGGGTTAATGACGCTCCCTGTGCGATCATCATCAAAGCTTTTTCCAACGACAAGACGCCGGATAAACATGCCGCCACCATCTCACCGATCCCGTAGCCGATCATGGCCTGTGGCTTAACTCCCCACTTAATCCATAATTGAGCCAGCGCATATTGGAGGATAAATAGCGCCGGTCCGGCGTCAATTGATTCGCATAACCTCTCGAAGAGACGCGGATTGACGACTACCGAGTTCCCATTGGTATCTCGATTACGACGAGGATCAAAATAATCTCGCAGGTCCGATTTCGTATATGGAAAGAGCAATTCAAAACACCGATCCATTTGATCACGAAACTCGGGTTCTATCCGATATAACTCTTTCCCAAGCACAAAGTCAGGCTCTCCCCAACCAGAAAACATTAAAGTTACCGATCGCCCGCTGATCTGACGAATTCCGGTCCAGACCCTATCGGAATCCGACTTCTCCAATGCCGTAACCGCATCTTGAGAGTCTCGACAAAGCAGAACGCGCCGATGATCGAATCCCTTTCTCCCGACCTGAAGCGTGAAAACAATATCCGCAAAATTCTGTTTAGGATTTTTTTTCAAATAGGCGATCAGATTATCTGTCGCCGTCTTCAAACCGGAGTCGGTTTTAGCCGATAGGGTCAGAAGGTGTAACGGTCTCCCGGGTCCGGACTTCGCTTTTTCCGGCGCCTCTTCGACAACGACATGAGCGTTCACCCCTCCGATGGCGAAGGAACTGACTCCGGCCCGGCGCGGGATTTGGTCCGTTTCCCACTCCGATAATTCGGAATTGACGTAGAACGGGCTATCGGCAAAATCTATCGCCGGGTTAGGTTGTTTGAAATGGAGACTTGGCGGCAGTCGTTTATGTTTCAGGGCCAGGATCGTCTTGATCAAGCCCGCAACCCCGGCCGCCGCATCGAGGTGACCGATATTGGTTTTGACCGAACCGATACCGCAAAAATGCTTCTTTCCCGTTGCCGCGCGAAAGACCCGGGTCAACGCTGCGATTTCAATCGGATCTCCTAAGGGTGTGGCAGTGCCATGGGCTTCAATATAAGTGATGGTTTCAGGATCGACCCCGGCCAGACCTTGCGCGAGTGCGATAACTTCCGATTGACCGTCAACGCTGGGAGCAGTGTATCCGACTTTCACGGCCCCATCGTTATTGATGGCCGAACCTTTAATAACCGCATGAATAAAATCGCCATCGTTCACCGCATCCTCGAGCCGTTTTAAGACGATCACCCCGACGCCATTACCAGAAACCGTTCCTGTCGCCGACGAATCGAATGCCCGGCAATGCCCGTCTGAGGAAAATAACCCTTCTTGATAAAAGTAACCTCCTTTGACCGGCGATTCGATACAAACGCCTCCGGCCAGACAGAGATCACATTGATAATTCAGCAAACTTTGACATGCCATCCAGACGGCAACCAGCGAGGTGGAACAGGCTGTTTGAACGGTCAGCGCCGGGCCTTTCAAATTAAGCTTATATGCGGTCAACGAAGCCAGGAAATCTTTATCATTCAAGATTCTTAGCTGAAAAGAGCCCTCAAGTTCAATGAGATCCCTATTTGGCAAAATATTATTGAGCAAGTATTTGCTCATCCCCATCCCGCCGTAGACACCGATCACTCCGGCAAATTCTTCCGAGAAATATCCGGAATTTTCAAGCGCTTCCCATGATTTTTCCAGAAAGAACCGATATTGCGGATCCATCAGCGCAGCTATTCTGGGACTAACATCGAAAACTGATGCATCGAACATCTCGACATCGTCCAGAACACCGCCGGCTTTAACATAATTCGGAGCTGCAATAATTGCCGGATCAATCCCTGAGACCGTCAATTCATCAGCCGTAAAGAACGAAATCGACTCGACCCCATGTGACAGGTTCTCCCAGAATTCGTCCAGGTTCTTCGCCCCCGGGAAACTGCCGGCCATGCCGATCACGGCAATCTCTTGTAGATGCTCTCGGTTTTCAACATTTCTCATCTGGTTAACTCATTTTTCTCAGATTAAGAGCGTGTTTTAGAACTCCTCGGTCGGCTTTAGTAGCATATCGTGGTGAGATGCCAATTCCACCCGAATGGCCTGGCCGACCGACGGCCGGCACGCAAGCCCGCGACGGCGCTGAAGAGGTTTTAGAAGCCTTGGCGAACCGATTTACCAAACTGAGAAAGATTTGTGCCGACTGCGCCTATAACGGCGGGATCGCCGAATGGGTCGGGAACCTACGCCAACGCAATTCCGTCGGCTTGGAAATCGTCAAATGCCCTGAAGGCGTTAAAAGCTTTCGGGCGGCAGCGAAATGTCGTGTGGTGGAACGAACCTTCACGTGGCTCAGTTTTCATCGCCGGATGGCCAAGAACTACGAGTACTTGTCGTAGACGAGTGAAGCGTTGATACGGATCGCGATGATCTGATTGAGGCTCACTAGACTAACTTGAGACCACTTTTAAAACGCGCTCCGAGGAGTTACCCGTGAATGAACACGAAGGGGCGGAGGCCAATTAACACGAAGATAAATCTGGTTTGTCTTTTCGTGATAATCCGCGTCTGCCTATTCGAGTTCGTTCATGGTTATCCCTAACCGAGGTCTTCATCATGCTTCGACCGTCGGCTCTGGAGGATTTGTTCGGCTTCACGGTTTGATAATCTGCTCACTTCGGTAAGCAGGTGCTCCAGATTTTTATTTCCGCGACGGCGCGCTTGAATGGTCATGCCGGTGTGGGCCGGCGCCTTCTTCTCCAGATCCACGAGAAACGACAACTCACTCACGGTCGGCGTTTCAAACATCCGCCTTAAGGCTAACTTCACCTGGAAAATCGACTCTATCCGCGCCATGATCCGGGTAGCTATCAATGAATGTCCGCCGAGGTCAAAGAAATTATCGTGAACCCCCACCTGTGGAACGTCCAGCACTTCCTCCCAAATTGCGGCGATCACCGATTCAGTTGAGGTCCTTGGCGCCACGAAACAGGTTTCCGGGTTGGAGCGAATTTGCCCCATTGAACTCAGCGTCCGGCGATCCACTTTACCGTTCGGCGTTAAGGGCAACTCGCCGAGCACAACAAAATCGGAGGGAATCATATAATTAGGCATTCGCCCGCCCAACATCCGGCGCAGCCGTGACAGTTCGATCTCTTCACCTTCTTCTGGAACAATATATGCGATCAATCGTGCGCGATCCGACTCGTTCGGGACAACCGCGCAATCTCGAACCTGAGCGTCACATCGCAGTTCGGCTTCGATTTCTCCAACTTCTATGCGGAATCCTCGAATCTTTATCTGATGATCGCTCCTGCCGCAATATTCGATGTTACCTTCCGACCGATAACATCCCCGGTCGCCGGTCACATACATTCGAGTTCCGGGCAGGCGACTGAACGGATTCGGGATGAACCGCAGCGCCGTCAGCTCGGGTCTTTCCAAATACCCGCGCGCCAGACCGTCGCCGGTAATATATAACTCACCAATGACTCCCACAGCCGTCGATTGCAGATGTCGGTCTAAAATATAGATTTGCGTGTTGTTGATCGGACGTCCGATCGGCGGTTCGACTTCTACCCCGGGTTGTATCAGGGCATAAGAAGAATAGGTCGTATCTTCGGAAGGCCCATAGAGATTCCAAACCTGGGTCGCATTTGACTCTAGATAAATTTGTTGAACGAGTGAGTTCGGTAATGGCTCGCCCGCTAAATTGACCGTTTGGACAGAAGCTGGAATGCCCGTCATTAGCAATTCAGTTATTGCCGACGGAACGGTATTAAGAAGTGTGACCTCCGGCGCGGCCGGCGAGGTCGGCAAATCGAGAAGGTTTTCTACCAGTATGACAGCGCCGCCTTGTGTCAGCGGCACGAACAATTCAAAAGCGGATAAGTCAAAGCAGATCGAGGTCGAAGCCAAAGTTCCGGCAAGCTGCTCACCGTTGAATAGACCGGCAGCCCAATGGATCAAGGCCACAGCATTACGATGAGTTATGGACACGCCTTTCGGCTTGCCCGTAGATCCTGAAGTGTAAATGAGGTATGCGAGATTATCCTTTTCAACAGCGTTCACCATTTGCTCGGCGCTCGATTCGACGATCGCCGGCCAGTCGCGATCAAGACACAATACCACGCCGGTCGCAGGCAGGCGATCAAGTTGGTTCTGGTGCGTCAATAAGACCTTGATCTTTGCATCGGCCAGCATAAAAGCGAGCCGCTCGCGAGGGTAGGCCGGATCAAGGCCGACATAGGCGCCGCCGGCTTTGAGTGTCCCGAATATAGCGATGATCATTTCGAGATTTCGTTCGGCGCAGATGCCGACCAGTCTCTCCGGCCCCACTTCGAATTGCCCCAAGTATCGCGCCAGTTGATCGGCTCGCCTGTTCAATTCACGATAACTCAGCGCCGCCTCACCGCAGATTACGGCCACCTTTTCCGGCGTTCGCCGCGCCTGCGCTTCAAAGAGCAGCTGTATTGTCTGATCGTCAGGGTAAACATGTTCCGTTTCGTTCCAGCTTATCAGTTCTTCGAGTTCCGCCTTGCTCAAGAGCGGTAACTCCGACAGCCTCCGCTGCGGGTCTGCTGTCGCGGCCTCCAATAACCGGTTGAAATGACCCTGGATCCGTTCAATTGTCGTTGGATCGAATCTCTCACTGCTATATTCCAGTCCGGCTTCCATTCCTACTGCCGTGGGGGTCACCGCCAATACCAACTCGAACTTCGCCGTGCCTGTCTCCACCGGATAAACCGCGCTTTCGACCCCCTTCAGATCGATCTTGATTTCAGGTCCGCTCTGCCAAGCGATCATCACCTGGAACAATGGCGTGTGGCTGAGACTCCTCTCCGGCTGGATGGCTTCCACAACCATTTCGAATGGAACATCCTGGCGCAAGTAGGCGCCAAGCGTCACTTCTCTAACGCGACGAGCTAATTCTGCAAACGTCGGGTCTCCTCCCAGTTTTGTCCTCAGCGCCAAGGTATTGGCGAAAAATCCGATCAAAGGTTGGATCTCAGCGCGATTACGGCCGGCTGTCGGGGAGCCGATAATTATCTCGTCGTGTCCGCTATATCTATGTAGTAGCGCATTGAATGCCGCCAGCACAATCATAAAGGGAGTTGCCCCTTCTCGACTCCCAACCGTCCTGACTCGATCCGTCAATTCGTGTGAGATCTTCCAATATTTCACATTCCCACTGAAGCTCTGGATCGCCTTTCGCGATCGGTCCGCGGGAAGGTCCAGCGCCGGCAACTCGCCTTGCAAAGTGTCCCGCCAGTACTCCAATTGGGCTTCCAGAACCGGCCCCCGGAGCCACTCTCGTTGCCAGCAAGCATAGTCTGCGTACTGCAACGACAACTCCTCCAACGGACAGTCTCTCCCCACAACAAACGAGTTATAAATGGCCTCGATCTCTTTGCACAACACCCCCAACGACCAACCGTCGCCGATAATATGGTGCATGGTCAGCAACAAAATGTGCTCGTCATCGCTCAGCTTCAACAACTTCACCCGCAGTAGAGGTCCTTCCGCCAAATCGAATCTTCTTTGCGCTTCTTGTTGAGACAGAGTGCGGGCGATTTCCTCTTTTTTCTCCGGCGGTTCATCGTTAATATCGGTCAGCTCAATTCTGATCCCTTGCGGCTTATTCACGACCTGCATCGGTTGCCCATCCGTCGCAACCAGCGTCGTTCTCAATGATTCATGCCTCCGCTCGATCTCATTCAAAGTCCGCTCAAGCGCATCAATTTCCAATGCGCCTCGCACCTTCATCCCGCCGGCTATGTGGTAAGCGACGGTCTGTTCCAACTGGTCCAGGAACCATAGTCGGTGTTGAGCAAACGATAGCGGCAGATTGTTATGACGCAAAACCGGTTTTATCGGCGGCAGAGAAATCCGGGTCGAGTTGCGATTCCTGAGGTGTTCGGCCAGACGCGCCACGGTCGGCTCCTCGAACACAGTTCTCACTTCAAGCTCTACTCCGAAAACCTCTCGGACTTGCGAGGTCAATTCCGTGGCCAGCAGTGAGTGCCCGCCCAGTTCGAAGAAGTTGTCATCCATTCTCACTTCCTCGACACATAATATTGTCTTCCATATCTCGCCGAGCAATTCTTCGATGAGGTTTTCCGGTCGCAATGCCTGCTCTCCGGCATCTGCCTTTCGATACTGTTTGAGCGCCGCTCGATCGATCTTGCCACTAGCCCTAACCGGCAAACTTTCTAGCAAGAGGTAAGACGTAGGCGCCATGAATTCGGGCAGTCGGCGGCGCAAATAACCTGCCAGGTCGCTCCGGCTGACGGTTGGATCCGCAGACACATATGCGACCAGGAATTTTCCGCGCGGCCCATCGATCACGTCTACCGCAACCTGCCTGACACCTTCGTGCCCGCTCAACACCGTCTCAATCTCTTCGATCTCTATCCGGTATCCCCTCACCTTGATTTGATGATCGGCTCTCCCCAGAAATTCCAGCTGAGAGCTTGCATCATACCTTGCGAGATCGCCCGTCCGATAAATTCTCGCTCCTGGTTCCCGGCTGAACGGGTGAGGTTGGAATCGCTCAGCCGTCAGGTCGGATTGTTTGACGTACCCACGAGCCGTCCCCTCTCCGGCGATATAGAGTTCACCGGCGACTCCGACCGGCGTCAAGTTCAGATGATGATCAAGAAGATACACCTGGACGTTGTCGATCGGTCGCCCAATCGATGGTTTCTTTCCTTCAATTTGCTCACTCCCTACCGAGACTGAGGTCGTGACAACCGTATTTTCCGTCGGACCGTAGTTGTTGATTAATGCGAACGGATGTGCAGGCCGATTGTATTTATGGAGAGTGTCTCCTCCGGTGAGGATCGTTCTCAAAGCAATATCCGGCGGCCAATGCAGATCCAACATGCTCTCCGCCAAAGGCGTAGGCAAAAACGCTATCGTAATTCCCGCTTCGATCAATCGGCGCTGTAATCGTTCGGGAGAGCTTCGGGTCTCGTCATCAACGAGATAGATAACTGCTCCGGCGGTGATATACGGCCAGATTTCCCAGACCGACGCGTCAAAAGAGGCGCTTGCAAGGTGAGTAGCTCGATCGCTCGGAGTCACATCGAATGCGCGTTGATGCCATCGGCAGAGATTCTCCAGGCCGACATGCGTCAGTTGCACTCCCTTGGGCCGGCCGGAGGATCCTGAAGTGTAGATGATATAAGCCAGGTTTTGCGGCTGAATGTTGAGTGACGGGGGAACTCGATCAGCCTTATATGCCTGCCAATGCTCGGAGTCGAGGCACAACATCCGGGCTTCACTCTCGGGCATTGAACCCGCCAAATGTGACTTGGTCAGCAAAAATTGCGCCCCGGTCTCCAGCAACATATAAGACAATCGTTGCTCAGGATAATGAGGGTCCATCGGCACATAGGCCGCTCCGGTTTTAAGAATCGCGACCAGCCCGATGATCATCTCGATCGATCTTTCCGCGCAGACGGCCACCAATTGCTCGACTCCGATCGATCGACTACTCAATTCGGCGGCCAGGGTGTTCGCTCTCGCATTGAGTTGCGCATAAGTGCAATGATGACTGTCCGCCGCAACCGCTATCGCCTCCGGCCTCAGACTCACTTGCAGTTCGAACAACTGCGTTATCGAATGGCTGTCATCCTCTGTCCGATTCCCGTTCCATTCTTCGCTGAGCAGGAGCTTTTCAGCCTCGCTCAACAGGTCCAGGGCCCCGATCGGGAGATCGGGATTCTCTACTATCGAGGTAAGTAAGTTGCCATAATGTTCGATGAAACGGCTGATCGTACCCTGTTCGAAGAGACCTGCATTATATTCGATCCAGCCTTTTATACCCTGTTCAACTTCGAAGAGAGTAATCGCTAAATCGACCGCTCCGCTTCCGATCTCATTGACCGTTGTTTCAACCGTTAAGTTGTGAAGCGACAGTTCGGTCTGCGGGCCGTTGTTCAGAGCCAATACTATTTGATACATCGGTTGAGGGCTTGAGGCTCGATCAGGCTTCAATTCCTCAACCAGTTTTTCGAACGGCACATCCTGGTGAGCATATGCTTCCAAAGTCAGATCTCTGACCCTAGCGCAGACTTCAAGGAAGCCGGGGGCGCCGGAGAGATCGGCCCGCAGCACCAGCATGTTCACAAAAAATCCGATGAGACCCTCAATTTCAGGATGGTTGCGGTTCGCGATCGGTGTGGCTACGACCACATCATCCTCGCCGCTGTATCTATGGACCAATGTCTGCAGGGCGGCGAGGAGGGTCATAAACAAAGTCGTCCCTTCTCGCCTACCCAACGTCTTGAGTTTCTCGACCAACTCATTGCTAAGATGGATCGGCCGGGACCGTCCTCGCCGGGTAGAGATCGCGGATCGTGGGCGGTTGGTCGGCAACTGCGAGACCGGCGCGTTCTTTAGCCGATCTTTCCAATACGCCACCCCTCGTCCAAGGATCTCGCCGCTGAGCCATTCTTGTTGCCGGATGGCGAAATCGGCATACTGAATCGGCAACTCTTCAAGTTGTGAGGGCGCGCCTGAAATAAAAGCCTCGTACAAATGCGTGACCTCTTTCACCATGACCGTCATCGACCATCCGTCGCTAATTATATGATGCATGGTGAGCAACAAGATTTGATCGGTCTGGGTTGATCGCAGCAGTTTCAGGCGCAGCAATCGACCGGTTGTGAGGTCAAAAGGTCGTCGCGCCTCCTTCTCTATCAACCGACTCGTTGTCGCCGTATTCCCTTCCTTGGATAACCCCGTCAGATCGATGATCTCGAGATCAAGCCGCAAATCGTCGGAGATGATTTGTACCGGCCGGCCTTCCTTCCGACTAAACCTGGTTCTGAGAATCTCGTGTCTGCGTACAATTTCACGCAGGCTTTGCAGCAAAGCCATTTCATGCAACTCTCCCCTCAGGCGGACGGTGAAAGAGATGTTATTTGCCGCGCTTTCAGGATCCAGTTGCTCTAAGAACCACAATCTACGCTGAGCAAACGATAAGGGCAGATCACAATTGCGCTCGGCGGCGATCAGGAGAGGCGATTTCAGTATCGCGCTCCGGTACTTAGCCTGCTCTATATTCTTCGCCAGCGATCGCACGGTCGGCCCCTCAAATACGCTCCTGACACCGAGATCTACGCCGAAAATTTCCCTTACTCGCGAGACGACCTGCGTCGCCAAAAGTGAGTGGCCGCCCAGTTCGAAAAAGTTTTCATTCAATCCGAACCGCTCTTGTTTGAGAACCTCCCGCCAGATGTCGCCGACCAACTCTTCCACCGGTGTGAAGATTTCTTCTCCCAGCCTCTCATTCGCCTCGGTCGGCTGCGGCAAAGCTTTCCGATCCAGTTTTCCGTTCGGCGTCAACGGCATCCTTTCCAGTTCGATGATCGTTGACGGCGTCATATATTCGGGCAATCTTCCCCTCAAATACTCTCTTAACTCTTTGGTGTCGGCCTTTCCCGCACTCTCTCCGACGATATATGCGACTAATCTTTTTTCGTTTTCTCCGGCGACCACGACAACCGCTTCCCTCACCCCTGCGTGCCGACGGAGCTTGGCCTCGATCTCGCCGAGTTCGATCCTGTATCCTCGGAGCTTAACCTGATAGTCTTTTCTGCCCAGGTACTCGATGTCGCCCTCTTTTCGCCTGCGGCACAAATCACCCGTCCCATACATGCGCCCACCCGGATTGATTCCAAATTGATCGGGAAAAAATCTTTCTGCCGTCAGCCCCGCTCGTTTCAAGTATCCGCGCGCCAGCCCATCACCAGAGATACAGAGTTCCCCAACGACTCCGGCCGGCGCCGGATTCAGTCTCTCGTCCAAGATGTAAACCTCGGTATTGGCGATTGGCCGTCCGATCACCACATCCTCATCAGTGGGAGCAATCATGGCTCCGGTTGTATACGTTGTGTCTTCCGATGGCCCGTACAGATTCCAAACTTCCCTGACTTCGCTTTGCCGATAGATTCGATCCACGAGCGCTCGGGGAAGGGCTTCACCTGCCAAATTCACGACTTCGACTCTCTCCGGCATCCCATTCATCCTGAGCAGTTCCGACATTGCGGACGGCACGGTATTTACCAGCGTCACGCCTTCATCGGTTCCAACCTCAATGAGGTCCAGTACGTTCTCTACCAAGATGATGCTCCCCCCACTGCTCAGCGGTACGAATATTTCGAAAACCGAGAGGTCGAAGGTGATCGAGGTTGAAGCCAGTACTCGGCTGAGCGCCGTTTCGTTAAAGACCTCCATAGCCCATCTCACCAACACGCTCGCGCTGTGGTGCTGTATGGCCACGGCTTTCGGTTGACCTGTGGATCCGGATGTATAAATCAAATATGCGAGATTCGCGCTGGTGGTCTTGCTCTCTACATGTTCCTCACTCTCAGCGTCCGGCGCCTTCGAACTATTGGGCGGGGCAACCACTCGGATGATCTCCGGCGCCCATCGATCTTCCATTCCCGCCGATGTCACCATGATCTTCGCCCCGGCGTCCCTCAGCATGAAATCGAGCCGCTCTCGAGGACTTTTAACGTCAAGCGCGAGGTAAGCGCCACCGGATTTCAAGACGCCCAACAGCGCCACGATCATTTCGACGGTTCGATCCATGAGAACGGCGATTAAAGTTTCAGGGCCGGACCCCAATCGCCGCAGATGATGAGCCAGTTGATTGGCCCGACAATTCAGTTCGCCATAGGTCACCGCGTGACCGTTAAATACGACAGCTACGCGGTCGGCGCAGTTTTCTACCTGTGCTTCAAATAACTCGTGAAGGCAACCATCCGACGGATACTCACGTCGAGTGGTATTCCATTCCGACAGTAAGCGGCGGCCCTCCGATTCAGATAGTATCGCGAGATCGCCAAGACGCCGATTAGGCGCTTCGATGATGCCGGCCAAAAGAGTTTCGAAGTGTTTCGACAACGCTTGAATAGCGTCGGCGGTAAAGAGCGTCGTATCATATTCGATCGACGCCATCAGACCGGCCGGTGATTCGATCATGTTCAAACTGAGATCGAACTGAGCCACTTGCTGCTCTAAGGCGATCGAGGTCAAGGATAATCCGCCCAGTTTCAATTTGGATCCGGACTCGCCGAGCGCCAAAACCGAAAGGTCTTCCCGATTGGGAAGTTCCATCTTCGGCATCGCGAACATGATCTGGAACAGCGGTGAACGATTTGACTCGCGGTTGGGTTGTAGCCGTTCAACCAATTGCGCGAGCGGCAAGTCCCGATGCTCAAGCCCCTCTATCACAGTCTGCCGCACTTGCCCCAAAAAGTCTTCGAAACTCAAACCTCCGTCGATCTTCGATCGCAGAACTATCGGGTTAACGAAGTAACCGACGACTCCCGCCAAATCGGCCCGGCTCCGCAGTGTCGTCGGCGAACCGATCGATATGTCGTCTTGTCCGCTGTACCTGTAAAGCAGCGCTTTGAAGGCCGCCAACAATGTCACGTACAGTGTGGCGCCATGGCGTCGCGCGATCCGCTTTATCCCCTCGGTAAATTCGTAGTCCAGTGTAAAAGTGATTGAAGCCCCGCGCCGGGCTTGAGTCGGTGAAGAGCGCCGGACTGTGGGAAGGTATAGCTCGGGCGTTAACTGATCGAGCCGCCGCCGCCAGTAATCCCAGAGATCTTCCCCTCTCGATCCTGAGAGCCTCTCCGCCTCCCAACGAACATAGTCGGTGTATTCAATGGGAAGTTCCGTTAAAGTAAGCGGCTCACCGTGACTATGTGAGCGATAAAATTCTCCCAGCTCATGCGTCAGAATTCCTAAAGACCACAAATCGATCGTAATGTGATGCGCAGTCAGGACTAATAGCCGGCCCGAAGTGGCGCCGTGGAACAAACTGATGCGCCAGACCGGGCCATTCACGAGATCAAATGGGCGATGGACCGCTTCCAGAACCGAGACCTTGAAGTCGAGATCATCCAACCCTGTGGCGTCGATCTGTTCGAACCGAACCGGCAGCCGTCGGTGCACGCGCTGCATTGGTCCTTCCCGCCTCTCCACGTAGGTCGTGCGCAGACATGCATGCCGATTCATCAATGATTGGAATGCCTGATGCAGCGCCTCGATCTTCACATCTCCATCAATTCGCACTGCTCTCATAATGTTGTAAGCCGGGCTCTCCGGATCCAGCTGATGCTGGAACCACAAGGCTTTTTGTCCGTAGGAAAGTGGGTGCTCATCTACGGTTTCCGCCGTGAGAGTTGTCGCGGCTTCGATCGCAGGCGAAACATTCGGGCGCGCCACTGCCCGAGTGGCCAGTTCGGCGAGGCTATGACCTTGGAGAAAAAGCTCCGCATCCATTTCAACGCCGAATTCGGTCTCAAATCCATGTTGAAGCTCGAGGGCGGTTAAAGAACTGAGACCGTATCTGGAGATGGATTCATTAACATCGATCTCAATTGGATCGATTCCGGCCCGAACAGCTAACTTGAAGCGGAGCCATTCTTGGATAACCTCTGCGCTCCGCACGGAAGATGGCGGCGGCGGTTCTACCGAAGTCTGAAGCGACGAGGCGGCGCTGCGGCGCTCGTGAACGACTTCAAGACTACCTTCTAAGAATCTGGAACGAGTGGCGCGACGCTGAATCTTTCCACTTGATGTTCGCGGAATCGTTCCGGCTTTGATCAGTGCGACGGCATATAGATTCAAGTCATGTTGGCTTGCTAAAGCGTTACAAATCTCGCCGATCACTTGATCAAAATCGGGGTTCACCCGATACTCCAACTCGCAGACCACAACCAGCCCTTCTTCACTTCCGACTTCGATCGAGAACGCGGCGCTGCTGTTTGAGCGCAACGCAGGGTGGCTGAGTTCCACCGTGTACTCCAGATCCTGGGGATAATGATTTAATCCGCGGATAATAATTAAATCTTTGAGCCTACCGGTGACGAACAGTTCACCGTCAGACATCATCCCCAAGTCACCCGTGCGCAAGAATACGCCCTCACTCGGCTCTGCCAGCCGCGCCCGAAAAGTTTCTTCCGTATCCACTGGTCGATTGAAATACCCCTTGGCAACGCTTGGACCGGCAACCCAAATCTCTCCGATGTGATCCGATTCACACTGAGTTGATGAGCGGGGATCGACGATCAGGATCTTTTGGTCCGGTAAACACTCGCCGCAGCCGACTATCCTTCGCATCCTACGAGGAGAATCAGCTTCGAGCATCCTGCCTTGCTCATCCGAATCTGACGGCAGGGTTTTGATTACCGGAGAGCTTGAGCTCCGGCCCCCTGAAACAATCAACGTCGCTTCAGCGAGTCCATAGCAGGGAGAGAATGCTTCGCGGTTAAACCCGCAAACCTCAAAGGCGGAGCAGAATCGATCCAGGGTTTCGGCTCGAATCGGTTCAGCCCCACAGAAGGCCGTGGTCCACTTGCTAAGATCCAGAGTCTCTTTTTGTCGGTCGGTGATTCGACTGACACATAAATCATAGGCAAAGTTGGGTCCTCCGCTGATGGTCGCCCCGTATTTAGAGATTGCCTGCAACCATCGCAAGGGGCGCTGCAGGAACGCCGCCGGAGACATGAGCGTGCACGGAAAACCTCCATACAACGGCTGCAAAATTCCGCCGATCAGCCCCATATCGTGATAAGCCGGGAGCCAGCTTACACAATGACTATTTTGATCATACCGAAATGCGTGCGCCAGCAAAGAAGAATTGTGAAGCAGATTTCCGTGGGTAAGCATCACACCCTTTGGAGCGCCGGTCGACCCCGACGTATATTGAAGAACGGCGATACTCTCCCGATTAACCGACGGTTCCCGCCATTCACCTGCCGCTTCATCGCAATACTCATCGGTCGAGAGCCACCGCATTGCGCTCAAGAATGACGCCTCAGTAAACATCAGTCGGATTCTGGAGGCGATCGAACTCGTGGTCAGGGCCAGTTTGATCCCGGCGTCTTCCACGATGGTCTGCAGTCGGGAAAGGTTACGGTTAAGACGGGGTGGGTATGCCGGAACAGCTACGACTCCTGCATACAGGCAACCAAAGAAAGCAGCCACATATTCCAGCCCCGCTGGGTAAAGAAGTAGGATCCGGTCTCCGGCTCGTTGTTGTGACTGAAGCCGGGCTCCGATTGTGCGAGCCCGTTGATCCAATTGACGATAAGTGAGACTAGATTCTTCAGTCTCTCCGTTACCCAGGAAAGTATAGGCGATTCGGCCAGCCTGATTCGACGCACGAACGCCCAGAATATCGATCAATGTGTGTGGTTCGCGCTCTAGCCCGGAAAAATCCCGAAAAAGTGTAGCTCCACTCTTATCCATTTTGAAAGGTATTATTCAATGCAACGTCTTTCAATTAATCCAATCAGGCGAGTTCTCGGCAATATGCGTTGAGATTGAGGATTACTGCGGTTCAGTTGTGTCTCTTATCGGCAATTCTCGGTTTAGACGAAAACAAAGGACTCAGCGTCAGAGGTGCAATTGTAAACCTGAACTTTGGGACATTTAGAATCTAGGCTTTATCCAATTTTGGTCTTTGAAAAAGTAACGGCAGGTAGTGCGAGTTGAGAGAGACATCTTCGCCAAAAGGAATCTTTCTGATGCTCACGTTGCCTGTCGAACCGCTGCCCTTGATTGTAGAGCTCGCGCCGCTTCTCTCTAAACCGGTCTGGGAACCAGCGAAAACCTTGATCGTCGGAGCCATTCTGGCCATTGGCAAATGCGACCTTACCGCGTGTATGCGCGTGACGGTCAAAAATGAAGAGTTCCAATTCCAAAACTACCATCGCGTTTTGAACCAGGCGCGCTGGTCGGCGATTGAAGTCGCCAAGGCGCATATGCCCGTCACGCCCCTTGCTCCGAACGGAGATGGGAAAAGATCAAAGCCAAGGGGATCTACCGCGATCCGGTTCGTTCCTCGCACTCGCACTATGTCTGGTTTTTGTGAGCGACAGCCGCTTTGCCATGCTCGATTTGCTTTACCTCGCGAGCGGCACGCCGCAGATCAAGAGGTTAAGCCGGTCCGCGCCGCCTCATGGTATGAAAGGCAGACGCCGCGCCTAGCGGATGCGACAGCTATCGTAAGGCGTTGTTTTTGTGGCATTTGCCGTTTTTCAACGTCGAGTAATAACAGCGATGTTCTAAAAGCCCTGCGTTCGCTGTTAGAGCGCATAACTTATGTGGTCTGTTACGCCACTCTCTTGATTTCCTTTCGCAGTCAATTTTGCTTATGCGATGATGCTTGGGATAGTCCAAGTAACTTGGAATCTGCGGGCACCGCCTCTCCCAGTTTTTTCCGGGGCACATCTTGAATCGAACCTTCACAGCCCTGGCGCCCTAATGGCTGAGAAGCCAAATCGATAACGCGACATGTCATACTAATGGGCTTTCTTCACTGTGTCTTTATCGACCTCAATATGGGCCTGGTAGCTCACGGCATCAAGAAGAATCCGTATTCGATCAGTGTCTTTCATTTCTCGCTCGAATATTCCCGCGAAATTTTTCAACGGACCGTCCTTTACTATTACCCTGTCGCCGGGCCTAATTCCCTCATCAATTCTGACGAAACCGTCTTCCTTTATATTGGATTGAATCAACGCGATGATTTCTTCATCGATTGGGGTCGGGCCTTCACCGAAGCTGACCACACTATAAACACCTCTGGTGAAACGAACCTTATGATATAGATCATTGATTTTAAATTGAGCGAAAATGTAACGTGGAAACAGTGGCTGCGTCACATAGGTCGGCACAATTATAAATTGGCCATAGCGTCTCCCTCTTATTTTTGGATTGAAGATTGGCACTCCTAAAACCTTCAAGTTACTGCATGCTCGATCTTCCTGTTTTGGATGAGTGTAGATCACATACCAGCGAGCCATACCTTCAATTGTGACTTTGCTCATTATTAGGAGCTTCCTCATTGATTTGTAGTTTGAATTGAAATTTGACAAGCTACCGCATGTTAAGCCAACAATATTTTCAACATCAATGTTAGCTCAATGAATTAAAGCAGTGGCAGACGCATAGACCACATCCCTTTGATAACGCATGGATGTAGCTACTCGCGCTGCCTTTTGTTCCTAGCAACCCCGAGCTTTAACCACTCAGGCCCAACCGCGATCAAGCTCCGCGACTTAATTCATACTACTCGATTTGTTTTCGTAACTCCTTGCCAGTATTAGCGCAAGAAGCATGCCCTAACGGAGCAGAGTTAGGTGAAAACAGTAATTTTACGCGGCGACAAGTACTGGGATAAGACTCGACTGTTGCGCCACAAAAGCCCACGCTGCCGAGCTTAGTGGCGCTTCAACCTACTAAAAATAAAGCATTTAATGGGAACCAGGAAGATATTGGCTGCTTACGGCCCCCTTGATTTGGCTGGCCTATGGACATTGCAATTTAAGACGACATGGTTTAGACTAAGCTTTAAGTACATACTTTTCAAGTTTGTGCTAATAGCAAGGTGGCTTGTGCTGACTAGGCTTGGAGTCACCTTGCTACGTATTAATTACTCGATACTGCTTCACCACAAATCCTAATTTTCGCTCCTTTGTAGATATAATGGGCGACAGCCAGCCTGGCGGCGCCGCAAATGCGATCACTACTACACGCTACGGCAACTACCTTCGAAAGTTACCTTGCTTTTGCGCGGGATCGCCAAAGGGGAGTTAATCGCGCCCTTATCCCGCGGCTCGGGCGCGTTCGCGTCAAGGAGTCGCATCAACAAATTCAGCACAACTTGCTTGGAAGCTGCACGAAAGAACCATTGCTTGATGACGCGCTCGAATCCGATGAGCCATACCCAAACGACAAAAAAAAACGAGCCGCATCTCGACCCGGGAGAGAATTCATGAAGGCACACTAACATGTGACGCAGGTATGGCATATATGAAAAAGATCGTCCGCTGATCTATTCGATCAAAGGTCAAAGCGGCAGCCAAGCGCGCTATTTCGTTTGCCATCACTCCAGCAGTGAGACCTGCCCGGAAGTGGTCAAAGCTGCCATAGTTTAGCACAGCAAGGCCGGTAGCGGACAAAGCGAATGGGCGCGCGACGATCATGCGGATGGCGTGCGAGAGGTCCATTGCAACAGATGCGATGGCAATGGCGCAGCCTTGCGGACCTACTTGTGCGGCTTCCGCCGTTAAGTCGCGACATTTGAAGCAATAATATGCGTAGCTTTAAACTGGGGGCAGCTACAACCGATTGTTTGCTTGTAGTGGCCCTATAAAACTGGACACACTTTAGCTCTTTTTTCTTGGGTCGCAGCAGCTTTCTGTTGCGCACACCATTGAGCATTGAATTCCCCTGGCATCAGGTACCCTAGCGATGAATGAGTACGCTTCGACAGATAAATTTCACCGATGAAGCGTTTCATCTGATCGCGCACGTCCGTCAGATCGCGATAGCCGTTCAGGCAACTTCCTTTTCAACTGTCCAGTCTTGGGGTCCATACAAGTTTATAGGACAGACCGCTTATACATTCTTTCAACAGATTACAAATAACCCTAATGCTCATTATTTACCATGCATATGCGATATCAGTCAACATGGTATTTGCGAATAGGGCGCCTCATCGCTATTGGTAATCTCGAAATTCATAAATTAAGGCTACTACTAGCGTGGTGTCCTTTCAGATTACGTTATCAAATTTTCCGCTGTATTTTCAGCTAGTTAGCATATTAACTGATCCTTTGACCATTATGATAAGTTTTATTGATGGTCGGCTAGCACTTGCAATAGCCGCGCATGGTCCACAAACGACTCAGAGCGCGGCGCCTCATTATCCAGTGAAGCCATGAGAGTGGTCAGCCGGCTCGAGATAAGACACGATTCAATCAGGTTAACGACCAGATATGCCACCCGCCGGAGGAACTCTTTCTCCAAAACAGAAATATCGTGTGGTTTACGGTCAATGACGCTCAATATTCCTATCCTGCTTTATTGTTCAACCAGACCTGAGCGCAATCAAGTGAGCTGCGATATATAATACCGGCGACTTAAAGGGCTAAATAAACTGTGTCGCCTGGACCACCGAATGCTATAGGGATTGCCAAGGAACCGGAATCAACCAGAACTCCGCCGCTTAAGCGCAACCATTGTTCAGCGCTCGCAGGCATTTGATAGTTTATCTGTTTTGTCGAGACGAAAAAAAGCAGACTCCGACGCAGCATCGTCAGGATCAGGGCCATGTGGAGTCATTGGACGACTATCGCAAATTGATCACCTACCAGGTCAACGCGATCAACCTCGTCAAAACAGCGGCGCCCATTCGATCGTCATCCGGGCGACAAAGGCCTGGCGCGCACTGCGACTTCAGTGTCAATTTGTTTCGCTTTTATAACGATTCCCACTTGGTCGGATCGCGAAATTATCACATGCTTCTATCTACAACTGCGGCTCTATCCTTATAAATATTTTCCTGCGATTAGGAATTTTCTCTTCATTTATGACTATACTAAGTGAGAGGTAGAACGCCGCCGACTTCGTTGATCGAATCGGCCGGCTGAGATCGAAGGAACTTCTCAGTTGAAGGGGTAGACTTATGGAAAACAGCCTGGGGATTATGGAAGCGCCTGTCGTCCAAGCGACGCGGGAAAACACAGTTGACTATGGGCTTTTCATTGGGACTGAGGTGCCCAATTCGGGGTTGACCATTCCGTTCTACAAAGGTTCGGTTGAAGAAGGTTACAACCTACCATTCGAGTGCGCCGGTTCTGCTGTTGTGCGCTCAGCGCGTATCTCCAGGCGGGATGGAAACGTCGTCTGGCTTGAACGTCATCTGAAAATGACTCAACTTTTCATTGGTCTGGGAGATCAGCCGTTTGCGATGTTGCTCGGAAAACCCAATCACGAATCAGGCGAAAACGTTCCGCGCCTGGAAGACCTGTGTTGCTTCGTCTTTCCCCCGGGGCATGGAATTATGCTCCACAAAGGGGTCTGGCATGACTTCCCACTCGCCGTCAAAGATCCGGTGACTTGTCTGACA
>Ga0075421_100000519_pt1 | contig 40564 bp, 31 predicted proteins | sample SoiMetdeltSBSDD5_FD_75292 | JGI IMG/M metagenome (GOLD analysis project Ga0075421, IMG submission 75292) | Bulk soil microbial communities from a Populus tree surrounding site in Tennessee, USA - Soil MetaG P. deltoides SBSDD5 | ecosystem: Environmental > Terrestrial > Soil > Tree plantation... | reverse complement strand
TTCGGGGCATAGCGGTCTTTGCTCGCATGCCGGCACGGTTGTGTTGGGCCAACAGCGAAACTCTGCTTTAGGGGTCAGACCCGCAGGGTCTGACCCCTACTCAGAACCCCGTCCACAGCTGATAGTTGCCCAGGGCGGCGTGGCCGTTGATGGCGAGGGCGCGGCAGGGCGCGAACTCGGAGAGCTGGGCCTGCAGCACGCGCACGCCATAGCCGTTGAGCGCCTCGCCCACCCTCGAGGTGAGCGCCTGGTTGAAGCCGACACGGTCGGCCTGGACCTCCACCAGCGTGCGCTCGCTGATCTCGGCCAGGATCGCGCCCTGCGAGCGCTCCATGACGTCGGAAGGCAGGTCCGCGATCTTGGCCACCGCCGCGACGATGTCGTCCACATAGTAGGTGACGAGCGCGCCCACGGTGACGGTCTTCAGGTCCCTGGTCATGATCACCTTGGACTGGATGCGCTGGGTCTGGCGCACGATCGTCATCAGCTTGTAGGTGGTCACCAGCGGCCAGTACCAGTGCAGCCCCGGCTGCCATTCCTTGATGCGGCGGCCGTGCACGAACGCCACGCCCGCCTGGGTCGCCGGCACGATCACGAGCCAAGGCAGGAACCGGAGCAGAGTCTGGAAGATCTGCCCGATCCAGCCGAACACTTGTTCCAAAGGTCACACCCCCATTTGCGCGGGTCCGGCGCCGATCCGGGAGACGTTATACCCCCGGCGCCCCGGGGGCGTAGAGGCCAATTGTGAAGCTGCGGTGTCAGTCGATCGCCGTCAGGCGATCACGGTGTCCTCTGCCGCATTCGACAGCACGGCAACGCCATAGCCGTCCAATGTGACGGTTCCGTTGAACGGCTCCCGCACCACCTTGCCGCCGGTGCCCGCGTCCAGCCGCAGCACCTGCCGGCAGTCCTTCGGCCCGGCCACCCAGTCGGAGGGGATGAGGGCGCGCTGCCGCGGTCCCGTGTTAACGAACACGCCGCTGCGGCGGCCGCCGTCCCCCCACACGAGCACCGCGTCGACGTCGGGGTTGTCGGGCGACACATCGGGGAAGCTCACCCAGTCGCCGAAGCGCACGTGCTGGGCGAACATCTGTTTCGCCAGGCACGCGGGCGTCGCCTCGCCCTCCATGGTTACGAGGCCGTAGGCGTCGTCGTGGGCGGTTGCCGTCCAGCGCATCTCCAGGTCCGCGCCGCCGCGGATCAGATGCACGAGCGCCGAGGCATAATAGGCCGCTCCGAAGGCGTTCTGGTTGAGCCCGCCGACAAAGCGGTGGTCGTGGTGCACCACGGTGTTGAGCTCGCCGCAGACGTTGAGGATGTTGCGCCCCTCCAGGATGCGCGCCACCGCCCGCGCGCGCGTCTCGTACTGCGGGGTCTGCGCCATCAGCAGGGCCTGGTAGGCCGCCCCGGGCGGCGCCTCCGGATCGCCCTTGAGGTCGAAGCCGAGCGTGGTGCTCGGCACCACCGGGCGCCAGTCGCCGTAGTGGTGCCAGGACACGAACCCCAGGAGGCTCTCGTCGACCTCGTTGACGAGCCTCGAGATCCAGTCGAGCCAGTAGGTCTGGAAGCCACAGAGCGCCGGCCCGCCGACGCGCAGCTTCTGCCCCGCCAGATGCGGCGCCACGAGGCGGTGCACCGTCCGCGCCACCTCCTCGTAGATCTGCCGGTACTGCGGGTAGCTGAGCGCGCCGCCGACCTGGTAGTTGTTGGGCTCGTTCCAGACGCACCAGTACCAGTCGCGCACCTTCTCGCCGCCCCACTGCTCGAGGCATCCCCAGACCACCTCGGCGCAGCGCGCCACGTAGGTGCGCAGGTTGCGCGGCTCGTCGTGGGGCGGGTGGTACTTGGCGAAGGTGATCATGGGCAGCGCGCCCATGTCGAGCACCGCCTGCACGTAGCCGGCGAACAGGTCCCATTCGGTCGCCGGGTCGGGCACCGGCTTGTCGAACACGAAGATGCGCACGACCTGGGTGCCCATCAGCCGGTGGTGGCGGCGGATCCTCTCGCGATGGGGGCCGAGGCCGATATGCCACCAGCCGTCCACCTCGTTGAAGCCGTAGCGCATCTGCATGCGCTGGGCGCCCGCAAGGCGCACGGTTGCGGGCTCAGTTCCAGTCTCGGTCGGAAACTCCCTGCTACCCACCGGTCGGGTCATGCCTCATTCCCGGACTTCATTCCCGGACGATCTCCATCAGCTGGCGCAGGCGCGCCTCTGGGCTGTGCCGCCGGCGGAACTCAGCGCGTATCGCGCGCACGATCTCGGCATAGTGCTCCGGGCGGCGCAGCACGTCGGCTATCTTGTCCTGCGGCCGCTCCTCGGGCAACACCAGCTCTTCGGCGGCCGCATCCCCGAAGATCGCGCGCACATAGTCGCGGTTCAGGACGAACACCGGAATGGTGCCGGCCGCCGGCGTCTCGAAGGTGCGGCACGTCACGTAGCCGAGCTTCTCGAAAAGAGGCCGATAAACCACCGGGTTGAGCACTCCGCTGCTCATGGCGGAGATGACCTGCGCGAACGGAACCGGCGCGATGGCCTCCACGCCCAGCTTTTTCATGTAGCCGTAGTCGACGTGGTAGACATCCTCCATCTGCATGGTCGGCGCCCAGTCGGGGAGCTGGTCCCAGCCGTAGCCGTAGAGGCCGATGCGGCCCACCTCCCGGCGCACCGGCTCCGCCGCGCGCAGGACCTGCGCCATGCCGTGCCAGCGGAACTTGGAGTGCCCGACGTAGGCGATCCCGAACTCCTTGGCCGAGAAGTCCAGGGGCGCCTCCCAGGTCGGGTCGTAGACGTGAAACAGGAAGGTCTTGACGTTCGCCCGCAGCGGATGCGGCGTCGGCTGGTAGATCTTGTCTGCCACCGCGTCGCAGAAATCCACGTAGGCCCTCCCCTCCTCCGTCGTGCGATGGTTGAAATCGCCATGGATTTCAACCGGGTCGTTGTAGCGACCGTCGCAGTCGATCAGGACCCGCCGCCGGCGCGGCACGGCCTGAATCAGGCGCAACCAGTCCAAACGGTCGCCGTAGAGCAGATCCGTCGTCCATTCGAACACGAAAACGACGGCATCGGCGCCGCTGAGATCTATCGAGTAGTTCAGCGGGATCTTCGGGGTCGGCAACCCGTAGACCGTCGTCTCGTGGCCCATCTCCCTGGCGGCACGGGCATACGCCTGGAGATCGAGGCTGCTCCCCTGGTTCTCGTAGGCGTAATAGACGAAGACGAGTTTCATGGCTTGTCTCGCACGGCGGAGGTCGCAAGGTTCAGCGGGAGACGGCCGTGACCAGCTCCTCGACACGGCGGCGGTAGGAATGGTGCGCGAGCAGGTGCTTGCGCACGTCCTCCACGACACCGCGGTAGTGGTCCGGCCGGCGCAGCGCGTCGATGAGCTTCTCGGCCACGCGGCCCTTGAGCGTCAGCTCCCGCGCCGCCGGGCCGTAGACCGCCTCCGCCAGGTCCCGGTCGAGCATCAGGAGAGGAATCGTGTCGGCGCAGAACTCCTCGAAATAGCGCAGCGTCAGGTGCCGCACGTGCGCCAGGAACGGCCGCTGCGTGAAGATGTTGATGCGCCCCGCGCTCATGGCGCCGATCACGTCGGTATAGGGCACCGGCCGCTCGATGCGGATGCGCAGCTTGCGGAATCGCTCCGCCTCGTTGCGGAAGGCGGGCTCGAGCCCCATGCGGCCCGCCCACTCTGGCAGCGCGTCCCACCACATGCCCTGGAAGGCGATCTCGCCGACCTCGTCGCGGATCTCCTCGATGGCGGGCAGAATCTCGCCCGAGACCTCCTTCCAGCGCCACCAGTTGTGGCCGACGTGCAGGATGTCCCACTTCTTCGGCGGCACCTTGGCCGGATCGATCACCTCGTCCGGGTTGAATCCGAAGATGGGCAGCGTGCTCACCTTAGGGTCGCTGGAAGGCGCGATGGTGGGCTTGATGATCTGGTCCGTGAGCGCATCGTAGAAGTCGAACCATTCCTCGCGCTCGGCGTCGTCGAGGTGGCTGCGGTCGTAGCCGTCCACGATGGTGAACGGGTTGAACCTGGCGTCGGCGTCCAGGATGTAGCGGCGGTGCCGCGGAATGGTGCCGAGGAGCGCCACCTCCTGCAGCTTCTTGGGGCGGTGCAGCTTCGACTCGAACAGGTAGATCACGCGGTCGAAGGCGCGGGGGTCGGTCGAGAACCGCGCGATCTGCGTTTCCGGCGGCAGGTAGAACCCGGCAACGACCTGCGGCTGCGGCGGGCCGTGAAAGGCGATGGTGTGGCCGAGCTCCGCCGCCACGCGGCAGTAGTTGGCGATCGCGTGCGTGTTGCCCGCGTTGGCCCGGTACTCGATCACGAACAGGATGTTCATTTCGCCGCTCGCACACTTTCCTCGAGGAGCGCCGCCAGCTCCTGGAAGCGGCGCTCGTAGGAGTGGTGGCGGGCGAGGTGGGCGCGCGTCTGCAAGACCGCATCCCAATAGACCTCTGGCCGGCGCAGGGCATCCTTCATGAAGGCGCCCACATCGTCGCCGGGCACCAGGGTGGCCGCGGCCGGACCGTAGATCGCCGGGACGAAATCGCGCGGCAGCATCAGGATCGGCAGGGCGTCGCCGTAGAAGGTCTCGAAGGTACGGATCGTCACGTAGCCCAGCTCGCGGAACAGCGGGCGGTGCCAGACCGGGGTAAAGCGCGCCTTGCCGATCAGACCCGTCACCTCGTCGAAGCGGACGGCGGAGCGCACCTCCACGCCGAGCCCGGCCAGCAGGGCCGGATCGCTGTCGATGCCCGCGATGCCCTGCTTGATCGCCCACTCCGGGCGCTCGCCCCAGTCCCAGCCGACGAGGCATACCTTGCCCACCTCGTCGCCCACGGATTTGTACTGCTCGAGGAAGCGGCGCACCTGCTCCCAGCGCTGCCAGTTGTTGCCCACGTACATGACGCCGTAGGGCCGCTCGGCGGGCGCGGCCTCGAGCCATGCGGCGGCTGCCTCGCGGGCCGTCGCGTAGGGTCTGGCAACCGCGCTGGCGTCGTAGCCGTGAAACAGGAACGAGCCGGCGTTCTTGCGCAGCGGCTGCAGCGTCGGCTGCAGGATCGTATCGGAGACCGCGGCGATCGCCTCCTCCCACTCCCAGCCCTGGTGGCCGTCGAGCTTCTCGAGGTGGTTGAAATCGTGCTCCGGCCGGATGGTGTCGTTGTAGTGGCCCCAGAGGTCCACGACGAGGCGCCGCTCGCGCGGCGTGCCGTCGAGCAGCCGGGCGAGGCGCGGCATCTCCGGGAAGTCCGAGACGACCTGGATCGCGAACAGCGCGACATCGACGCCGCTCAGGTCGGTGGTGAAGGCGAGCGACGGGAGCTCGGGATTGGGATCGCCATACACGGCAACGTCGTGGCCGAGCGCGCGGCCCGCAGCTGCCCACCTGTGGACCGTGGACACGCTGCGCACCCACGGGTCCACGTACGTCACGAGCAGGATTTTCATCGAGCGGCGCTCCGCGGGGCCGGCGGGTTGGCGGCGAACTCGGCGCGAGCCCAGCGCAGGGTCTCGACGAGGCCGGTCTCGAAGCCGGTGCGCGGCTCCCAGCCGAGGATCGACTTGGCCTGCGCCACGTTCGCGCGCACCGAGCGCTGCTCGCCCGGCCGCGCGGGCGCGCGCACGATCTTGCGCGTCCCCCCCGGATCGCCGAACGCAGCGACTGCAGCCTCGGCGAGCTGGTTGATGGACAGCGACCGCCCGCTGCCGAGGTTGATGACGCGGCCGTTCGCCGCAGGCGTCTGCAGCGCGCGCACCCAGCCCTCGACGATGTCGCCGATGTAGACGAAGTCGCGCGTCTGCTCGCCGTCGCCGAAGATGGTGATCGGCTCGCCGCGCAGGAGGTTGCCGAGGAAGATGCCCAGCACCCCCTGATAGGGATTGTCGAAGGCCTGGCCCGGGCCGTAGACGCTGTACATGCGCAGCGACGTCACATTGAGGTCGAACCCCAGGTCGGGCCGCTCCGCCGTCGCGTGCACGTAGCGCTCGCCCGCGAGCTTGGTGATCCCGTAGTAGGAGTCCGGCCAGCACCGCTCGGTCTCGGGCGTCGGTACCGCCCCGCCGTTCCCGTAGATCGTCATCGAGCTGGCGTAGACGAGCCGCGGCACTTTGTACTTGAGGCACAGCTGCAGCACGTTGAGCGTGCCTTCGACGTTGGTGCGCAGATCCACGGTGGGGTCGGTGAAGGAGCGGATGATCGAGACCTGCCCGGCGATGTGGCAGATCGCGTCCAAACCGCGGGCAAATGCCGGCTCGACCTCCGCGACCTTGGCCACGTCGCCGTGCGCGAACCGCACCTCGGCGGGCAGATTGGACCGCCGCCCGGTCGACTCGTTGTCCACGACCGAGACGGCGTGCCCGTCCGCCAGCAGGCGGCGGCAAAGGTGCGTGCCGATGAAGCCGGCGCCACCCGTAACCAGTACCCTCATTCCACCACCCTCACTCCACGCTCCGTTCCGCTGCGGCGATTGTGTGCTGTCCGTTGCCCGCCGGAAGGCCACGAAGGACCGAGCGGTTCCACTGCCATAGGGGGCGGATGCTGTCCACGCGGATGCGAGGGATCGTCTGTCACCGCTGAATGCCGCATGAACGGGCCGGCGGCCCGTGGCCCCCGCGCCACTCCGCCTCCACGCTCGACCTGGGCCAATCGCGCTACACCTTGTCAACCAGGGCGCCGATGCTATCCGTCGCACGTGTGGTCGATGGAGCGGACGCCCGTTGGCAAAGCCGTTGCACAATGGAGCTGGACGGACGCGAGACGGAGGCGTCCGGGCAAGCCTTTGGTCCGGCGCGTCGCGGGTGGGCCGCAAGTCGATCTGTCGCTGCGATTCGAATGCGAGCGTTCCATTCCGCGCGCGCGTCGTTTGCGGAGGAGAATCGGTCGACGGCTCCGCTCTTGCGAGCGTCCGGGCGCGACGCGCATGTGCGTCGCTCTGCGGCAATGAGGGCCTCGGGAAACGTTCATCGGCGGTTCATGGCGCCTCCGACACTCTTCCACGCATTGGCAACCCGTGACGAAGAACCGTGAGCAAATGGGGCTATGCCTACTAAGCGAATACTGATCACTGGTGGTGCAGGCTTCATCGGCTGCAATGCCGCGCGCTTCTTCCGTGCGCGGAATTGGAGCGTCACCGTTCTCGACAACCTCTCCCGGCAGGGGACCGACAAGAACCTCGGCTGGCTGCGCGACAACACGGCATTCGACTTCGAGCAGGCCGACATACGCGATCGCGCCGCGATGGACCGTATCCTGTCGCAGGGCCGCTTCGATGCAGTGCTGCACCTGGCTGCGCAGGTGGCCGTCACGACATCGGTGGTCGATCCGGGCACCGACTTCGCGGTGAACGCCATGGGCACCTTCAACGTGCTCGACGCGATCCGCCGCTACTGCCCCGAGGCCGTCTTCATCAACGCATCGACCAACAAGGTCTACGGCAAGATCGCCGGCGCCGAGTACGAGCTCGCCGGCAGCCGCTACGCCTACCTCAACCGTCCCTTCGGCATCGGCGAGAGCGAGGCGCTCGACTTCCTCTCGCCCTACGGCTGCTCGAAGGGGGCCGCCGATCAGTACGCGCTCGATTTCGCGCGCATCTACCAGATCCCCGCAACCTCGTTCCGCCAGTCGTGCATCTACGGGCCGCGGCAGTTCGGGGTGGAGGACCAGGGCTGGGTAGCGTGGTTCGCCATCGCCTCGCTGCTCGGCCGCGACATCACCATCTACGGCGACGGCAAGCAGGTGCGCGATGTCCTGCACGTTGAGGACCTCGTCCGGGCCTACGAGGCGGCGATCCGCTCCCCGGACAAGGTGGCTGCACAGGCCTTCAACGTCGGCGGGGGGCCCGAGCGGGTCCTTTCCCTGCTCGATCTGATCGCCATGCTCGAGAAGCGCTTCCAGCGCCGCATCCCGCTCGGGTGGGACGAGTGGCGCCCGGGCGACCAGCGCATCTACGTCAGCGACATTCGCAAGCTCGACACGGTCCTGGGCTGGAGGCCCGAGATCGACGTCGGGTCCGGCATCACGCAACTCACAGACTGGGTGGCGCAGAACCGCGCCGCCTTCTGACGGTCGAGGTTCATTGTCATGCGCGATTTCGCACCGCTTTCGACTGGGGGCAACATGGTCGGTCCTAGGCGCATCCTCGTCACCGGCGGCGCCGGCTTTCTCGGCTCGCACCTCGTCGACCGGCTGCTGGCGGACGGCCACGATGTCATCTGCGTCGACAGCTTCTTCACCGGGCGCAAGCAGAACATCGAGCACCTGATGGGCCATCCGCGCTTCGAGCTGATGCGCCACGACGTGACGATGCCGCTCTCCGTCGAGGCGGACGAGATCTACAATCTCGCCTGCCCGGCCTCGCCGGTGCACTACCAGCGCGACCCCGAGCAGACGACCAAGACGAGCGTGCTGGGCGCCATCAACATGCTGGGGCTCGCCAGGCGACTCAAGTGCCGCATCTTCCAGGCGTCGACCTCCGAGGTCTACGGCGACCCCTCCGTGCATCCGCAGACCGAGGACTACTGGGGCAACGTCAACCCGGTGGGGCCCAGGGCGTGCTACGACGAAGGCAAGCGCTGCGCCGAGACGCTGTTCTTCGACTACCGCCGCCAGCACGGCCTCGAGATCAAGGTGGCGCGCATCTTCAACACCTACGGGCCGCGCATGGACCCCAACGACGGCCGCGTGGTCTCGAATTTCATCGTGCACGCGCTGCAAGGCAAGCCGATCACGGTCTACGGCGACGGCACGCAGACCCGGTCGTTCTGCTACGTCGACGACCTGATCGACGCCTTCGTGCTGCTCATGAACAGCCCCGCGGACGTGACGGGACCCATCAATCTCGGCAACCCCGGCGAGTTCACGATCAACGAGCTGGCCGAGCTCGTGGTCGAGATGACCGGGTCGAAGTCCAAGCTCGTCTACCTGCCCCTGCCCCAGGACGATCCCAAGCAGCGCCGCCCGGACATCTCGCGGGCCAGGCAGCACCTCGGCTGGCAGCCCGCCGTGCCGCTCCGCGAGGGGCTCGTCCACACCATCGAGCATTTCGACCGCATGCTCTCCGCGCGCCGGCCGGGCATTCACGCGGGGCATGGCACGTCCAACGGCAGCCGGCCCGCGCTGGCGAACGGGCAGACGGTCGCCGGCGGACACGACTGACGCTTGCTGCCCCGTCCGGGCGGCGGCGGCATCTGGCATGCGGCCTGGCGGACGCGTGCCACCCGCGCCGTCGCAATCCCCGTATCTGCGCTTGCTACACGGCGTCGTGCGCTGCTAGCGTTCGGAGGATTCGGGGAGATTGTGCGATGAAGGGTATTCGTCTGCTTGCCGTGATCGGCCTGTGCGCTTCCGTCTCCGCAGCGCGGGCCGCGACCCTTGAGGAGTTCAACGTCCAGGGCTGGATCGTCGGCGCCTACTCCGACAATCGCACCGGGCTGTTCACCCACTGCGCCACCAGCGTTCCCTACCGCAGCGGCACCACGCTGCTCTTCCATCTCTCGAGGAGCTACCAGTGGTCGATGGGGCTCCACAATCCGGCGTGGCGCAACACCCCGGGCGCCTTCATCAACTTGGTGTACTACATCGACAACGGCCCCCAGATCCGCGCCCAGGCCAGGGTCAACAACCTGGGCGTGGTGAGCGTCCCCCTCGCCGACAGCCGGGCGCTGTTCGAGAAGTTCAAGAAAGGGCGCCGCCTGTTCGTGGTGGATGCGAGGGAAAAGTTCGGCTTCGACCTCGCCAACTCGTCCAAGGCCCTCGACGCGGTCTACGATTGCGTGCAGCGCCACTCCGCCGGCAGCAGCCCGCCCCCCGGCTACGATCGCGGTCCACCTCCCGGCTACGATCGTGGCCCGCCCCCCAACTACGATCGTGGCCCGCCCCCCGGATACGATCGGCCCCCGCCTGGGCCGGGCCAGGGGCCGCCTCCGGGTCCGCCTCCGGGCCGGCCTCCGGACCAGCCCCCGAGCCAGCCCAAGGGCAAGGGCGGGGCCGAGACCAGCCTCTAGGAGAAGACGGCGGGGCCGGCCTGCGCCCGGTCCTCCGCCCCGGCCCGCTGCGCGCAGCGATGCGGGGGGAGGGAGACGCGCCATGAAGCTCACCGACCCCGAGAAAGCCATGCTCGACGGGCGCGACGGGCGCGCCAAGGCGAAGGCCATGGAGCTCCTGGTGCGCTACGGCGAGGCGCTCGGCGCCGAGCGGCTGGTGGAGACGAGGAACGTCGCCGGCACCTGGGCCACCTCGCGCTTCATGACGGACTTCGTCGCGCGGGGCATGGACGCGGTCTACTCCGAGTTCAACCTCGACAGCGACGAGGTGGTGGCCACACCGCACGCGGCGGTCTCCTCCTGCCAGCTGATCGCCGGCGTCGACCACCGCAACTGGCGCATCCAGGGCGTGCCCGAGGAGGCGGCGCTGGCCCAGGCGCGCGCGGAGGCCTTCTTCGGGGCGCGCGGCATCCAGCAGCTCGCCACCTGCACGCCCTACCAGGTCGGCAACGTGCCGGTACGCGGCGAGCACTGCGCCTGGATGGAATCCTCCGCCGTCGTCTACTGCAACGCCGTGCTCGGCGCGCGCACCAACACCGAGGGCCGCGAGAGCACCGGCGCCGCCAGCATCACGGGCCGCATCCCCTACTGGGGCTTCCACATGCCGGAGCGCCGCTTCGCCACCCACGCGTGCGAGGTGGCATTCCCCGTCGACGACATGATGGACTGGGGGCTGCTCGGCTATCACGTCGGCGAGGCGGTGGAGGAGGACATCCCCGTCCTCTCCGGCATCCGGCACACGCCGAGCCTCGTCAAGCTCAAGCACTTCGGCGCGGCGGGGGCCTCCTCGGGCGGCCTGGAGATGTACCACATCCCCGGCATCACGCCGGAGGCGCCGACCCGCGAGGCGGCGCTCGGCGGCAAGGCCCCGCGCGAGCGCTTCGGGTACGGCGAGGCGGAACGGCGCCGCGCCTACGAGAACCTCAACGCATCGGCGCGCGACCGCGACGTGGACTTCGTCATGCTGGGCTGCCCGCACAACTCCATCGAGCAGGTGTGGCTGATCGCGAGCCTGCTGGACGGCCGGAAGGTGAGCGCCAGCACGCAGCTGTGGGTGCACACGCCGAGCGCCATCCGCCAGGTCGCCGACCGCTCGGGCTACACCAAGGCGATCGAGGACGCCGGCGGCGTGGTGATGAGCGACACCTGTCCGGCCATCTCGCGCTTCATGCCCAAGGGCACCCGGGTGACGGCCACCGACTCCGCCAAGCAGGCGCACTACCTGCCGGCGCTGACCGGCGTGCAGACCTGGTTCGGCTCCGTCGCCCACTGCATCGACGCCGCCATCACCGGCCGCTGGACCGGGGGGCTGTGAACCGGACAATGGAGTTGCGGCCAATGATTTCGACTATGCGGTTGCGAGGGCGCTCTCTTGCCGGCGCATTCGCGCTCATGGCTGCCGCAACCGCCGTGGCTTTCGGGCAGAGTACGGAGGATGTCCAGTCCTGCAGCCCCGTTATATTGGAACGCTTTGACAGGTTGGCCGCAAACATCGACGCTACGATAGCCAGCTGCACCCGACTGATCGACGCTGGCGGAACGGGCGGGCGTGCTCTTTTCTGGCCCCTTCTTGTCCGCGCTGCCGCTTATGGAGCCAAGCACGACTACAAGCTCTTGATCGCGGACCTCACCAAGGCAATCGAGATCGAGCCGCTGAACAACGTGCTTTATACGATGCGTGGAAGCGCCTACCTGATGACCGCGGAAATCGATCATGCTATCGCGGATTTCACGAGGGTCATTGACCTCACTGGACTGGGCCATGGTAGGCGGGCCGACGCCTATTCCAGGAAGGGAGAGCATGAGCGTGCGATAGCCGACGCGACCAAAGAGATCGAGACAGGTGAGGCGCGACGCGCGCGAGCTCCGGCTGGTTCTCGGGCTGCATCACTCCCTGCGAACCCGGATGACTACGCGAGGCGCGCGCGGATCTATCTGCGTGCCGGCAACCCAGCACAAGCCTTGGTAGATGTCGAGCGAGCTCTTGAGCTATCGCAGGCGCTACAGAGTCTGCGAGCTGATGACGGCGGCGAGAAGGTGCAGCGCCGGAAGGCAGAAGCCGAGCGCCGGCACGCGGGTTTGCTCCACGCACGCGCGCAAGTCCTCGAAGCGCTGGGCCGACGGGAGGACGCCATCTCCGATTACCGCCGGGCATTGCGGTTGGCTCCAGATGACAAGGGCTATCAGGAAGCGTTGAGGCTGCTGGGTGTGGAGCCGTGAGAATGTCGGGCGCGATGGACAAGATCATCCTCCGTGGACGCAAGGTGGTGGGCGGGGTGGCCGAGGGCGAGGCGTTCGTCACCAGCGACACCATCTCGGGCTGGGGCGGCATCGACCACAGGACAGGCACCATCGTCGAGATGCGCCACGAGAAACGCGGGCAGAGCTTCGCCGGCAAGGTGCTGGTGTTCCCCGGCGCCAAGGGCTCCTCGGGCTGGTCGCACTACTTCCACATGGCACGCATCGCCGGCGTGGCGCCGAAGGCCATGGTGTTCAACGTCATGACGACGAAGGTGGCGCTGGGCGCCGTGGTGGTGCGCGCCCCCGCCGTCACCGGCCTCGACCAGGACCCGCTCGCCGTGATCGCGGACGGCGACTGGGTGAAGGTCGACGGCGACAACGGCATCGTCGAGGTGACGAAGCGGAAACCGTGAAGTCGTAAGGTCGTTGAATCGCCAAAGTCGTAGGTCCTAAGACCCGAAACGATTTCACGACTTCACGCGTTTCCGATCACGAGCCCATTCGCCATGCTGGAACCCCTCGCCTGCGTCGATGCGCATTACACGGATAGCGCGGCGAGCGTGGCCTGCGTCCTGTTCCAGGCCTGGGACGCGGCGGCGCCGCTGCAGGTTCTTACGTCCCGCCACGGTGCGGCGCAAGCCTACGAGCCCGGCGCCTTCTACAAGCGCGAGTTGCCGCTGCTGCTCGCCGTCCTCGACCGGCTGACGCGTCAGCCGGGCACGGTCATCGTCGACGGCTACGTCTGGCTCGACGGAGGCAGGCCGGGTCTCGGCGCGATGCTCTACAGGGCGCTGGGGGAGCGCATCCCGGTCATCGGCGTCGCCAAGACCCAGTTTGCCGGAGCCACGGCCGGCATCCCCGTCGTGCGCGGCGGCAGCCGCCGGCCCCTGTACGTCTCGGCTGTCGGCATCGACGCCGCGGAGGCGGCAAGGGGCGCAGAGGCCATGCACGGCCCGCACCGCATCCCGACCCTGCTGCACCTCGCGGATCGCGCGGCGCGCGACGCCCTGTGAGTGAGGCGCGCAGGTCCGGGCCTGGCGTCTGCAGGCGGTGCGGCGAGCGTTGACCCTCATCAAAGCGCCGGGCGGCCTTCTGCGGCCATTGCATGCACACGAGGCGGCGAGGCCGGCCCCAGGACGGAGGAAGGAGCAGCGACATGGCAGCGCGCACCTGGATGCAGGGTCCACCCGAGGCGATCCTCCTGGCTACGGACCTCAGCGCGCGCTGCGACCGCGCCCTCGACCGCGCGGTCTCCCTCGCCGGGGAATGGCAGGCGCGGCTCACCGCCCTGCACGTGATGGAGGAGCCTGCGCCGGGTGCCCTGGTCGGAGGGACGCCGGTGCCGTCGTGGCGGCGCGCGCGGGACCCGCAGCGCGTCGCCGAGGCACGCATCCGCTCGGAGCTGCGCGAGGTCGCACCGGATCTCACGGTCGTGATCGACAGGGGCGATGCCGCCGACGCCATCCTGCGCACCGCCGAGGCCTGCCACTGCGGCCTCGTCGTCGCGGGGGTTGCGCGCGACGAGGCGCTCGGCCGTCTCGCACTCGGCTCCACCGTCGCCAGGCTCGTGCGGCGCTCGGCTGTGCCGGTGCTCGTGGTGCGCGAGCGCGGACATCGGCCCTATCGACGCGTCGTGGTGGCAACCGACTTCTCCGAGTCGTCCCGCCATGCACTGGAGGCGGCCGTGCGCTTCTTTCCACACCGGGCGGTCACCCTCTTCAATGCCTACGATGCGCCGATGGCGGGCCTGGCCTCGGATGCTGCGGCATTCCGCGATCAGTTCCGCGCCGGTGCCGCCCGGGACGGGGAGGCGTTCCTGAAGTCGGCGGACCTCGGCGGATGGCACGGCTCGAAGCCCCGGGTGCTGATCGAGCACGGCGAGCCCGACCGCATCCTCTACGACTACGCCAGCGAGGAGGACGTGGACCTGGTGGCGCTCGGCACGCACGGCCGCAGCGCCCTGTTCGAGGTGCTCATCGGCGGGGTCGCGCAGCGGCTGCTCGCCACCCTGCCGTGCGACACCCTCGTCGTCCGGGACCCGCGCGCCAACTTAAGCGGCTGACCCGTCATCCCGGAACCCCGGATCGAGTCCGGGGGAGCCCCGGCCCGCAGGGCCGAGGGCGAGGCTATCCGGGACCTCCTCCAACGCCACAGGCCATGCGCAGTCACAGTTGCCGGGACCCCCTTCTTCCGGTCCACGGACCCGACAATGGGCGATCGGCGTGCGCTGTTCGCTTACCGAGGTCGCACAAACTCCACATTCGCAGCTTTTTCTCGGCCTTTCGGGGCTCGTGCTGCCGCATGTTCTGCGTCGAGGGAGGCGGCAATGTCATCGCTTAAACTGCTGATCTCGGGGTCGCTGGTGGCCAGCGGGCTGATCCTCGGGGCCTTCACGTTGCATGGCGCCTTCGACCCGGGCGCCGTGCAGAAGCGCAGCCAGACGGGCCGGCAGGAGGCGCAGAGCGAGCCCAAGGGAGTTGCCGCGTTCCGGACCAGGACCTCGGCCGAGAGCGCCGCGCAGGACGCCGCCTCCAAGGCGGCGCTCGAGAAGGCGGGCGCGAAGCAGGAGGCCAGGTCGCCCGCCAAGTCCGCCGACGCCCAGTCCGACGAGGCCAAGGCTCGCGCCGAGGCGCGGCGCAAGCGGGCCGAGCAGAAACGCGCGGAGAAGGCGGAGAAGGAGAAGGCCGAGCGGGAGAAGCTCGCCAAGGCCAAGCAGGAGACCCCGCCGAAGCAGGCGACGACGCAGTGGCCCTGGGATTACTGGTTCGGCAATTGATCTTGCAACCGGATTCGGGTTGCAGCCACGCCCCTCAAATCGTCGCCAGGAGGCCCAGCACGGCCGCCTCGCGCGGAGGGTACTCAGGTGCCCCGAAGGCCGCGAGCCCCCTGGAATCGCTTCCTGTGAAGCCGGAGGGGCCATCCGGCGAGGCGCCTCCGCCCGATGGGCCGCCGAAGCCGGCACGCCTCCCGGCCATCGGCGGGTTGCGGGATCAACTTTGGCGTTTGCGCCGACCGCCTCGGCCGGACCAAGCTCCGGGCAAGGCGGGCTCAAAGAGCGCCGACGGTCGTGGGCGGCGCCAGCGACCACACGCGGACGATGCCGTCCTCGCCCGCGGCGTGGAGCCGGCGCCCGTCGCGGGAGAAGCTCAAGGCCACCACGCGCCCGATGCGCTCGCCCAGGACGCGCACCGCCGGCTCCGTACGCAGGCTCCAGAGCTTCACGCTGCCGTCCTCCCCCGCCGTCGCGAGCATGCCCTGCGGGCCCAGGGCGAGCGCGGTGATGCGGCCCTCGTGGGCCTCGAGGCGGCGCCCCAGGCGCGCGCGTACCCCGCGCAGCGAGGTGTTGCGCCACACCCGGACGGAGCCGTCGGCTCCGGCGGCTGCGACCAGGGTGCCGTCGGCCGCGATGGCGATCGCGCTCACCTCGCCGGCGCGATGCCGCCAGGTGCGCACCAGGCGCGGCCCCTCGGCCGCCCAGAGGCGAACCCTGCCGTCGCGCCCGCCGGAGAGCACGAGCCCGGGCGCGGACGCCGCGGCGAGCATCGGCCCGCCGCTCTCCTGGCCGCCGAGCGGCGTTGCCGTTGCCGTCGGTGTGCCGATCTGAAACAGCGCCACGCTCCCGTCCTGGCTCGCGGCGGCGAAGGCATCCGTCCCGCCGACGAAGCCGAGCCCGGCGATGGCGTCGGTGCCGTGCTGCAGGGTTGCCAGCTTCGTGCCGTGCTCCAGGTCCCACAGCGCGATGGTGCCGCCCTTGTGGCCGGTGAGCGCGCGGCGCTCGTCGACGGCGAAGGCGGTGACCGGCCCTTCCGGCACCTCGATGGTGCGCACCAGCGCGCCGGAGCCTGCGCTCCACAACCGCAACGTTGCATCCGCGCCGGCCGAGACGATCCAGCGGTCCGCATCGCCGCCGGCCACCGCCACGACCGCTCCCCGGTGCCCGGCGAGTGACAGGGGCTGTGTGAGCGGCGCGGTGTCGCCCGACTGAGGGCCGCTGCCGGCCGGCGAGCGCAGGGCGCCTTCCTGGTAGGCGACCGCCAGGCTGGCGATCGCCACACCCGCCGCGACGCGGAACAGAGCCACGCGCCAGCGGCGCGACGGCAGGCGCAGGCGCCAGGTCCGCCGCGTCCTGGCGGGCTCCGGCCGCGCGGCCGGCGTTGCCCTGCGCTCGGCGGCGCCCTGGACTGCGGGCGGCGACGCTGGGCCGGGGGCCGGTGCCGGCTTGCGCCGCCCTCGCTTTGCTCCCTTGCCGCCCTTGCCGGACGCGGGGGCGGACGGCGCGCGCTTTTCGAGCGCCTCGATGAAGTCGAGCAGCTGGCCCTGGCGCTGTGGAGCATCGGGAGCCGGGGGCACGAGGCTCGCCGGCACCTCGGCGCGTGCAGGCTCCGCGACGGCCACCACCGCCGGCGCAGCCCCCGCCCCCTTCCCGGCAGGCGCCACCGCAGTCCTGGTCTTGCGCCTCCCCAGCGTGCGCGGCAGCCGCAGACCGCCGCGGGAAGGCTTGGCCTGGGGCTTGGCCTGGGGCTCGGGCTCCGGCGCGAGCAGGGCGCTGCGCCATGCGGCTATCGATTGGGGCCGCTCGCGCAAATCGATGCGCAGCGCCTTGTCGATCGCATCCAGAAAGCTGCTGCGGTAGGAGCCGAGCGCCGCTTCCCGGGCCGGGACATACTCGTCCTCGACCACGCGGGAGGGGGCATCGGGCGGCCGGGTGCCGGTGACGGCATGATAGAGCGTTGCGCCGAGGGCGTAGATGTCGGTCCACGGCCCCTGGTTGGCGCCCGAGGTCGCATACTGCTCGTAGGGGCTGTACCCCGGCTTCACCAGCGCGCTGACGGTGCGCGAGTGGCCGGCGATCGCGCCGCGCGCCGAGCCGAAGTCGATGAGCACCGGCGAACCATCCCGGCGCAGCATGATGTTGTCGGGGGCGATGTCGCGGTGCAGGAAGTCGGCGGCGTGAATGATCTCGAGGGCGTCGAGCAGGGGCGTGATCAGGCGGTCGAGCTCGTCCTGGCGCGGGGCGCGCCCGAGCCCGGCGAGCCAGGATCTGAGGCTGCCCCCGTCCTCGAAGTGCAGCACCATGTAGCCGGTGTTGTTGCTGCGGAAGTAGCGATGCACCCTGACGATGTTCGGATGGTCGAAGCGCGCCAGCGTCTGCGCCTCCTCGATGAAGCGGTCGAGGCCCCACTGGTAGTCGGCGGCGGTGTCGCGGGAGCGCGCCACCGCGCTCTGGCGCTGCCGGGCGGCGAAATCGGCCGGGAAGTACTCCTTGATGGTGACCAGGCGGGAGAGCGCCTTCTCGTCGGCAAGGTAGGTGATGCCGAAGCCGCCGGCGCCCAGGACTCGCCTGATGCGATAGTCGCCGACGAGCTCGGTCCCGTCCGCCAGGGCGAACAGGTTCGCCGACGGCGCCGGCTTGGCTCGCATCACCGTCCCTCTCAGGCTCGTGCGCCCCGGCCGGCATCGGCGCGCCTCCCCAGGGCCAGCTCCGACATACCGCTTCACCGGCGAGGCGGCCAGTCTTTCTCCAGCTTTGCACAAGATCTCGGAAACTGCGGGCGGCAGTGTGACAGAAACACTGTTCAGAGTACAGGTTTCACGCATCCGGCATCGGCGCGTCCTCGAAGAGCCGGTCCCAGTAACCTCAACATTTGCCGTCACGCGACTTGGGCACCTTGTAGGCGCGCCGGAAGCAATCGCTGGAATAGGTCTTGCTGTTACAGCCGCAAACGGGACGGAAGCTCTTGCTCCTCTTGCGCACAACACAGAACCGCGGAACCGCGACGCACACACCGGTCGTGGAGGCGCAGTTTCCACTCGCGGGCTCGCACCACAGACCCTTGTCGCACACGGCGCCGACCTCGCCCCCGCAGGGCTCGCCCACCGGCACCGCATGTGCCCGCCTCGAAGGCAGAAGCGAGATGGCGAGGAGGCTGGCGAGCGCCAAAGCAACGAGCCTGATGAACATGCCTGTAATCTTCCTGGGCAAGCCTGTGACCAGCGAGCGGGCAGTGGCTGGACGGTATCGCCAACAGCGCCCGTGCGGGAAGCTCAATATATGACGCACCCCGCCCTCGAATGCCGGCGGCGCGCGGTCATGCTCCCGCCCTCATGCTCGGGCATGGTTTCGGGTTCGTTGCGGGGCCCCGCTCACTCTGCCCGGCGCCGCTGAGCTCATTCGCCGCCGTGCCGGGAGCCGGCGGTGCGCACAGGCCGGCGCATGGCGGAGAGCGGCGCCGATTGCCGCTCGCAGGTGCGGCCGTTCGCATCGGCCGGCACGAGGACAACTGCTGGGCGGTTCGGGACGAAGCCCATTTGACACGCGGCGCGGACCGTCGGATGAGGGGGCTCGCATTGCCGGAGCCGGTCGAGATCGAGGAACGAGCGTGAGCTTCGAATTCGCCTCCCGCGCCGCCCAGGGCACCCGCAACTACCAGGAGGACACCGCCGAGGTGCGCGCGGCGGGCGGCGGCGTCGTTGCCGTGCTCGCCGACGGCATGGGCGGGCACGTAGGCGGCGCGCTCGCCAGCGGTCTGGCGTGCAAGTTCTTCCTCCACGCCTTCTCGCAATCCGCCGAGCCGGTGCCGGCGCGCCTCGTCGAGGCCCTTGAGCTCGCCAATGCGGCGATTGCCGCCGGGACCGCCGAGGACCGCAAGCTCAGGGGGATGGGCTGCACCATCGTGGGCATCGCCCTGCAGCCGGACCCCGACCGCATCGAATGGGTGAGTGTCGGCGACAGCCCGCTCTACCTGGTGCGCCGCAACGGCACGATCGTGCGCCTCAACGAGGACCACTCCCTGGCGCCCGAGATCGACAGGCTGGCCGAGACCGGCAGGATCAGCTGGGAGGAGGCGCGAACTCACCCGCAGCGTCACGTGCTGCGCGCCGCGCTCACGGGCACCGAGCTCGACATGGTCGACCGCTCGCCGCAGCCGCTGGCGCTCGAGCCGGGAGACGTCGTGGTCCTCGCCAGCGACGGCATCCACACCCTCCCGGAGGCCGACATCGCCCGCCTCGCCGCCGCCGCAACCCCCGACGCCGCCGCCGGCTCCCTCCTGGCTGCGGTGGAGGCGGCCGGCGAGCCCTACCAGGACAACACCACCGTGGTGGTGGTCCGCGTCGGCGGGCCGTGAGCCCGTTCAGCCCGGCCCGGGCTACATTGACGCTGGGGGCTCCGCCGCTATGATGCGCCGCCTTCGCGCAGCCCCAGTGGCGGAACGGTAGACGCGGCAGACTCAAAATCTGTTGTTCGCAAGGACGTGGGGGTTCGAGTCCCTCCTGGGGCACCATCCCTGCGTTTTGCTATTGATATAGCTCAGTTTTTTGCCTCCTTATTCCCTCACCACACGTTCTGCGGTCTCAGGGTGAGGGATTTTTCCTCCCCGTTTGTTCCCGACAGATGCGTATTGGCAAGACCAAGGCGCTTTGCGCTCGGCCTCGCGCGTATAGAAGTTCCGCCTGAGCGACCGACAGCCCGCCGAGCATCGACATCAGCGCGTGAGTGGGTGGCGCAACGCTCCGCCGCCCTGGTCGCTGCGCCTCGAGTTGCTCCGGAGGGCGCCTGACGCCCGCCGCGGGCTCAAAGGCCAATCGGGTCGGGCGGCTCAACGTGGGCGTCCTGGCCTTCTGCGGGCTTCTCCCTGGGTTGCGGGCGCACGTTTCACAGGGGAAAGGCGTGGCCTTAGCTCCCGGTTCATCTCCATGGGACTTGCCGTCGACCTCGGCAGCACCGCCGGCTTGCGACAACCGGCACGGGCGCGCGGCACGCGCAATAGCCGAAGGTCGCGAACGAAGACCTTGCCAAGCAGCTGGCAACAACGTGCGCTTGCGCGGTTCCACTTTTGGCGACCCCTGTCGACCCTTGCGCGTCAGGGACAAGCAAAATCACCGAAGCAACCACAATTCACTTCGAATTTTCACAGTTATTCTTGATGGCGTCACCACATTCATAAAGATGTGATCGAATACCGGTGGCGATCTACGAAGATAAAATCTATACCTCGTCGTAGTTTTTATTGAGAAATTCATATATATTTCTTAGTCGTCCTTGTTTGAGACCCGTTTGTGCCCATGTATGTATCAGTGATTTGAGTGACGAGCATTCAAATTACTTTCAGAACCAAAGTGCTGAGGTGACGCAGAAATGACAAGCAACACACGGCCCGAAGACGGCAAGACCCAGGCGCCGGCCACTGGGATGAGAGGCGAAATCCAGGCGAAGTGGGGCAAGTTCAGCGCCCACGAGATCGCCGGCCTCAAGGACAATCACGATCTGGTGGCACAGGTCCAGGCGAAGTACTCGCTCGACAAGACCCAGGCGCAACGCGACGTCGATGCGTTCGCAAGGGGGCGGCAGCTCTAGTTCCCGCGTAGCTGCCGCGGACGCCGCCCTGATATCAGGGCGGCGTACCGCGCACGGCCCCGCGCGCCACGACTTGGCCTGCGCGCACCTGCAACATCGGGCCGATGGGGCCGGCGCGAAATGGCGTCGCTGCCATCCGTTGCCCGGGCGAATGAGGTCGCATGGCGCTGATCCTTTCACAGTTCATGTCCGACGCGCGCGCGACGCGGTTGTCCACGGCATACCATGCTGTGCTGACGGGATGCGTGTTTGCCTTCCTTGTGATGATGATAGCTGGAGCGGCTTTGGGTGGAGATGGCGGCAAGGCTGCGATCGGCGTGAACCGGTGGTGACAGCGCGGTTTCGGTGCGGGGCTGTTTTGGTTTGGCTGCTCAGGACGATCCTTTTTGCCCTCCTGATGCTCGCTGCCGTCCTTGCGCAGATAGCGACACCGGCCCGCGGTGCCGAGTGGTCGACCGGACAGTGTCTCACGACACAAACGGCATCTGACGTCAGAAGCTGACCGGGTTATCCACTCCCTGGAAGAAGAATCGCGATCCTCGATGAGAGAGAGATCACGGGTTCACGCCCGCTGGGCCTTCTGCCGTGTTGTACGTTATCGTTTCACAAGAGAGGCGCGAGGAAGGGTCTGGCGGGTTTGCACAGGCCGGACTCGCAGCGAACATTGAGAGCCCGTGTTGATTCTACACATAAAGCAGCGGGCTCTTAGTGCGTAGTCAGCGGGTAATCCCGCAGGCGTCAAGGTGAGGGGCGACTGTTCGGAATCCATAGAAAACGCTGCGAAAGAATTCCAGGCAGCGAGGGGCGCCAACCAGTTGGTCCGTCGAGACATTGTCCGGTCCTCCTGAGGCACCACTCATCTCGCATCACCGTCGTCGAGCCGGGTTGGCCAGGGCCCAGTTGGCTGACCCTGGCACAGTTGCGAGGTCACGCCGCCGGCCCGCCCGCAAGAGATGCGCAACCGCGAGCGACGGGCGCGTCGCCGCTCTCGCTTCAACCGAGCGAGCGGCGGAAGTCCTCGTAGCCGAAGGTGTGGACGACGCGGTAGGTGCCGTCCTCGTCGAGGATGCCGAGGTCCGGCCTCGGCGTGCCGTTGAAGGTGGTGTTCTTGACGAAGCTGTACTGCATCATGTCGGTGAAGACGATGCGGCTTCCCACCTGCAGGGGCTCGGGGAACGAGTATTCGCCGATCACGTCGCCGGTCATGCAGGTCTTGCCGCCGAGAATATAGGTGTGGGCGTGGACGCCGGGTGCCGCGGCGCCGATCACGCCCGGCGTGTAGGGCACCTCCAGCACGTCGGGCATATGGCAGCTCGCCGACGCGTCGAGGATGGCGATACGCTGGTCGTTCCAGTGCAGGCCGATGACGGTCGCGACGAGATAGCCGGCGTCCACCACGATCCCTGCGCCCGGCTCGAGAATGACCTCGACCGGAAACTCCGCGCGGAAAGCCTGGATCGCAGCGATCAGCTTGTCCACGTCGTAGCCGGGCTTGTTGACGAAGTGGCCGCCGCCGAAGTTCACCGCCTTGACCTGGCGGACGAAGGGGGCGAACTCGCGCGCCACGTGCTCGATCAGGCCGGCCGAGCCGTCCGCCATGCTCTCGCACAGGGCGTGGACGTGGAAGATGTCGATCTCACCCCACGGCAGCTCGCCGATCTCGGCCCGGGTGGTGCCGAAGCGCGAGTAGGGCGCGCAGGGGTCGTAGAGCGGCCCTCCCAGCGTCGCGTTGGAATAGCCCGGATTGATGCGGGCGCCGATCCTCGCGCCCGCGGCCTTGGCCACCCCCGCGAAACGGCCGATCTGCTCGGGCGAGTTGAAATAGATGTGGGCGGCGAGCGCGGTGAGGCGCTCGACCTCGCCCTCGGCATAGGCCGGCGCATAGACGTGCACCTCCTTGCCGAACTCCTCGCGGCCGAGGCGCGCCTCGTACTCGCCGCTCGCCGTGGTGCCGTCGAGCGTCTGGCGCAGAAGCGGGAAAGCCGCCGGCATCGCCCAGGCCTTGGTGGCCAGCAGGACTTTGCACCGGGCGTCGCGCCTGATGCGCGCTAGCGTGGCGAGATTGCGCTTCAAGATGCCCATGTCGAGGACGTAGGCGGGGGTGCGCATTGTGGCGGGAAGCTTCGGCATCATGCACGCGACTCCCTCTCCCCGCCGCCCTCGGGCCATCCGCAAGCGCTACCTCGCCGCAACGGTCCCGAGGGCGACGGGGAGAGGGGATCCGGGCGGCGTCTACGTCCTTACGGCAAGCAGCTCGCTCTGCTCGCCGGGTGCGAGCGCGCGCATATGCCAGGGCAAGCCGTGCCTGCCGATCTCGTCCATGAACGGTTTGGGCGGCAGCTGCTCGACGTTGAAGACGCCGGCGCCCTTCCAGTGGCCCTTGAAGAGCATCATCGCACCCACCACGGGCGGCACGCCCGTGGTGTAGGAGACCGCCTGCGCTCCCGTCTCCTTGAAGGCCTCGGCGTGATCGCAGACGTTGTAGATGATGACGCGCTTGTCCTTGCCGCCCTTCTTGCCGGCGATGATGCAGCCGATCGAGGTCTTGCCCGTGTAGCCCTCGCCCAGCGAGGACGGGGGAGGCAGCAGCTCCTTCAGGAACTCCATGGGGATGACGGGCGTGCCCTTGTACATGACGGGGTCGATGCGCGTCATGCCCACGTTCTGCAGCACCTCCAGGTGCTTGATGTAGTTGTCGGAGAACGTCATCCAGAAGCGGATCTGCTTCAGGCCGCGGATGTTGCGAACGAGGCTCTCCTCCTCCTCGTGATAGATGAGGTAGCTCTTCACCGGTCCCACCTCGGGGTAGTCGATCACGGCGGAGATCGACAGCGGATCGATCTCGATCCACTCGCCCTCTTTCCAATACTTGCCGCGCTGTGTGACCTCGCGCAGGTTGATCTCGGGGTTGAAGTTGGTAGCGAACGCCTTGCCGTGGCTGCCCGCGTTGCAGTCGATGATGTCGATGGTGGCGATCTCGTCGAACAGGAACTCCTGCGCGTACGCGCAGTAGATGTTCGACTGGCCGGGGTCGAACCCGCAGCCAAGGATCGCGACGATCCCCTTATCCTTGTAGCGGTCGTGATATTTCCACTGCCAGGAGTACTCGAACTTGGCGACCTCGCGCGGCTCATAGTTGGCCGTGTCCATGTAGTGCACGCCGGTCTCCAGGCACGCATCCATGATCGGCAGGTCCTGGTAGGGCAGCGCCATGTTGATCACGAGGTCGGGCTCGACCTCCTCGATCAGGGCGACGGTCTCGCCGACGTTGTCGGCGTCGACCTGGCTGATCTCGATCGGCGTCCTGCAGCGCCTGGCGACCGCCTCGCAGCTCGCAATCCGGCGCGAGGCGAGGTGAATGCGCTTGAAGACGTCGCGGTTCATCGCGCACTTCTGGGCGGTGACGGATCCGGCTGCGCCGGCGCCGATGATGAGAACACCTTCCAATTGACCCTCCTGCGGGCAAGCATGGGAGCCTGGGCGCCGCCGCTGAGTCTCCGCCCCTCGGCTGCGTGGCGACGAGGTAGTGCAACCGGCCTCCGTGCACAATACCCCGGCGGGCTACAAAAGGGCCTGGGACCACCATCGGCTTCTCACGCTGCGATTACCAATCCCGCGGCCCGCGGTACGACGCTTACGTCATTGTGCGCCGGGCTTGCTCATCCTGAAGACGGCGGCGGCTATGACGCAAGTCCATTGCTCCTGCGGCGCGCCCTCGGCCGCCGACGTGATCGACATGGTATCGACGATCAGCTCGCTCGTCTCGTAGACCTTGCGCCGCTCGTTCCAGGCGGCATCGGGGTCGAACTCGATGCCGAGGGTCGAGGCGAGCATCGTCGCCGCGAGATCCTCGGCATAGTCGCCGCTCTCGGTCTCGGTCTTGCCGAAGCCGTGATACTCGGAGATGTAGCCGTAGACGTGCGGATCGCTGGGACGCGCCAGACCGATGCTCGCCGATATCCTGCGCCCGGCCTCGTTGGTCTCGGCGCGCGCCAGGACGCAGAAGGTCATCTCGCCCGGCTGCAGCGTGGCGACGCCGGCCTCGCGCGAGATCAGCTCACAGCCGGGCGGCAGAATGGACGAGACGCTGACGAGGTTCTGCTGCTCGATGTCCGCGTCGCGCAAGGCATACTCGAACGCCGTCAACTGGTGGCGGTGCAGGCCCTTGCCTCGGGTGAGAAAGATGCGCTGCGGTATCTGGCTCATCGGGTCCGGCTCATGCTTTGGCCAACGGGCGAGGTTTGGGGGCGACCCTTGCCGGTCAGGCACTGCAGGCGGGCGATCATAGCTGCCTGCGCAGCCGTGGCCATGCCGACCGGGGGTCGCTGTTAACCGGCTCCGTTGGGCCGGCAGTGTCCGACCGCTGACGCAACCGCCGCTGCCGCACGCGCAGCGGCGGGCTACTCGAGGCGCACGATCGGGGCGTACCAGGGCCCGCGCAGGCTCACGGTCTCGCCCCCGGCGTCGGCGGGCCTGGGAGGCTGGTCGGCCTGGGGGATCGGCTTCCACGTCAGGCGCATGTCCATGTAGCCGTCGTCGAGGTCGAGACGGCCTGATGCGGCCAGCGTCAGGTTGCCGGAGCGCACCTCGACCTTCTCGGGGAATGCGATGCCGTTGTAAACGTCCGCCAGCACGTCGAGCTTGTCGACGCTCGCCGGCGCTCGCGCCAGCTTGGTCCAGCCGTACGCGCCGGTCTTGGCCGCCTGGCTCAGGGCTTTGGCATCGAGCGCCACGCGCCCTCCTTCGGGCAACGCCAACGACGCCTTGCCGCGCAGGCGGCCGACGATCTCGTGCAGCGTGTAGCCGGTGCTCGTCAGGTCGGCCGTGACGGTGGCGCGCCCGGTGAGCACCGCGGCGCCGAGGAGCAGGGTGCTCGCCTGGCCCGCATCGATGCCCTCGATCTTGGCACGCAGCGCATATTTCGGCACCGTCTCGGTCATGATCGCGGTGATCTGCGCGCTCAATATGCCGGACCCCAGCTCCAGCTCCGTGATGTCGGCCTGCAGCTTGCCGGCGCTCGCGGTGATGGCCGCCGCGCCCTGCCCGAAGGCGTGGCCCTTGAGCATGACCTTGCGCGCCGAGATGCGCAGGTCGGCGTCGAGATAGCGGATCATCGGCAACGAGATGTCGAAGGAAGGCCACGATGTGCCGGGCAGCTCGAAGCCGAACAGCTGCAGCCGTGCAGCATCGAGATGGGGCGTGAGATCGAGCTCGCTGAAGTCGAGCGTGGCATCGATGAGCGGCCGCTCGGCGCCGAGGTTGAGCACAACCCTGCCGTTCGCCTCGCTGCCGTCGACGGTGAGGCGCGCCTTCTCGAACGCGAGCACCCGGCGTGCCCACGTCAGCTCCGCGTTGACGGTCGCCGCATTGAAGCCGTCGGTGCCCTCCAGGGGAATCCCGAACCATCTGCCGATGCGCCGCAGGCTCGACGTGGAGATCTCCGTCGTGCCCGTCAGCTGCAGGTCCGGGACGAGATCCAGTTGACCGTCGAAACTGCCCTGAATGAGGCTTCCCTTGAAGGTGGCGTGCAGCGACCTGCGCAGCGTGCCCTTCTTGTCGAGGGGCTGGCCCAGCGTGGCAACGAAGGCCACGCGCTGCCCGCGCACGGTGAAGCTGCCCTTGGTCTCGATCTGGCCGCCGCGCCAGCTCACCTCGGCCTCGATTTCCTTCAGCGTCACGACCGACCCGTTGGCCATCGTGATGTTGAGCGTTCCGCGCCGGATCGTCATGCGCTCGAAGGACTGCGCCACCAACTGCCGGACGAGCGGGAACAGGGCGGCGAGGTCCTCGATGCCATCCGGGCCGCCCTGCACTGTCTTGGACGAGGCGCGCACGGCTGCCGCATTCAAACTGAACACTGGCGCTTCCAGGACCAGGTGGGACATCGTCCCCCCCGCGGCGGCAGGACCGTAGTCGGAGACGATCCCGCGCACCAGCGTGAGGTCCGGGGTGTCGCTGAGCTTCACGGGCACGGTCAGCTCGAGCCGGTCGCGCGGCGAGGCGAGAACCGACGAGCCGGCGAAATGCTCCTCGGAACGGCGCTCGGCGAAAAACATCGGCGCCAGGACCGAGAACATCAGGCAGGCAACGAAGGCCAGCCCAAGCTTGCGGACGCGCGCGATGACGGAGTTGCGTCTCATGGGTCCACTAGAACCACGACGTGCCTACCCGCCTCATTCGCGCCCTTTGCCCCCGACGAAGTGGAAATCGGCGCGATGCATCCACCGCTGCAGCTAATACAATTCGTTGCCGCAGGGCGCAAGCTCAGCTGCTATGCTCGCGCGCCCGGCCCGCCGTCGCGTTGCGATTCCAGGTTAGCACCGGAAGGTAGCTCGCGAAACAGGCCATGGAAACCGCGAGACCTGTCATGCCGCACCCCCTGTGGACACCCGACCCTGCCCGCTCGGCCCAAACAGCGCTCATGACCTTTTCGTCCTGGCTGTCGGCCCGCGTGGGCCGGCCGCTCGGCGACTTCGACGCGCTGCACCGGTACTCATCCGGCGATGCGGCCGAGTTCTGGTCGGCCCTTTGGGATTTTGCGGAGGTTTCCGGAGACAAGGGCGAGCCGCCCTATCTGGTCAACGGAGACAGAATGCCCGGGGCGTCTTTCTTCCCGGACGCACGGCTGAACTACGCGGAGAACCTGCTGAAGCACCAGGGCAAGGGCGACGCCATCGTGTTCTGGGGCGAGGACAAGGTGAGGCGCCGGCTGACCTGGGACGTGCTCAGGACAGACGTCGGCCGGGCGAGCCGCGCCTTCGCGGCCGCCGGCGTGGGTGTCGGGGACCGGGTGGCGGGGATCTTGCCCAACATGCCCGAGGGCATCACGTGCATGCTGGGGGCAGCGACCATCGGCGCAGTGTGGTCGTCCTGCTCGCCGGATTTCGGCGTGCAGGGCGTGCTCGACCGCTTCGGTCAGATCGAGCCCACGGTACTCGTCGCTTGCGACGGCTACTACTACAACGGCAAGGCGATCGACATCTCGGACAAGCTCTCGCGGATCGCAGCGCAATTGCCGTCGGTGCGCGAAGTCATCGTGGTGCCCTACCTCGGGCAGGAGACGACGGCGGTGCAGGGCCTCAACGCTGCCCTGGCCGACGCCGAGCGGCGCGCGATGACCTGGGACGATGCCGTGCGCTCGCTGCCGCATGCCCCACCGAGGTTCGAAAGGCTGCCGTTCGCACATCCGCTCTACGTGCTCTATTCATCGGGCACGACAGGAATGCCGAAATGCATCGTGCATTCGGCCGGCGGTGCGCTGCTCAAGCATTTGTGCGAGCAGCGGCTCCACAGCGACATCAAGCCCGGCGACCGGCTGTTCTATTTCACGACCCTCGGCTGGATGATGTGGAACTGGCTGGCCTCGGGGCTGGCGAGCGGCGCGACGCTGCTGCTCTACGACGGCTCGCCGTTCCATCCCGACGGCAACATCCTCTGGGACTATGCGCTAACGGAGAAGTGCACGCATTTCGGCACGTCCGCCAAGTATATCGACGCCCTCAAGAAGGCCGCGCTGACGCCGGCCGGGACCCACGATCTGACCTCCCTGCGCGCGCTTCTGTCGACCGGCTCGCCGCTGGCGGCGGAAAGCTTCGACTACATCTACGATGCGATCAAGAAGGACCTGCATCTGGCCTCCATCTCCGGCGGCACCGACATCTGCGGCTGCTTCGTGCTGGGCGTCCCGACCAAGCCCGTGTGGCGCGGCGAGATCCAGGGCCCGGCGCTGGGGCTCTCCGTGGACGTGATGGACGAGAACGGCACGCCGGTCGAGCGCGGCAAGGGCGAACTCGTCTGCACCAAGCCATTCCCGTCGATGCCGATCGGATTCTGGAACGATCCGACCGGCGAGAAGTACCGCGCCGCCTACTTCTCGCGCTTCGAGAATATCTGGCACCACGGGGACTTCGCCGAATGGACCGAGCACGGCGGCATGATCATCCACGGCCGATCGGATGCCACGCTCAATCCCGGCGGCGTGCGCATCGGCACCGCCGAGATCTATCGCCAGGTCGAGCAGATCGAAGAGGTGCAGGAGGCGATCGTGATCGGCCAGGAGTGGGACAACGACGTGCGCATCGTATTGTTCGTCGTCCTGAAGCCTGGACAAACCCTCGATGGGGTCTTGGGCGACCGCATCAAGCTCAAAATCCGCACCGGCGCCAGCCCTCGCCACGTGCCGGCGCGCATCGTGCAGGTGGCCGACATCCCGCGCACCAAGTCGGGGAAGATCACGGAGCTCGCGGTGCGCGAGGTGGTGCACGGCCGGGAGGTCAAGAACAAGGAGGCGCTGGCAAACCCCGAGGCGCTGGACCTCTACAAGGAGCTCGCCGAGCTTCAGAGCTGAATGTCCGGACGTGGGTGCAGCGGCTCTCCTGAACCTGCTCGGAAGCCGCGGCGCGCGTCTTCAGGTCGTCGCGCGCTGCACACCTTGCGTGGGCACATGCCCTGCAAACAGGCAGACGGGAAGCCTTCTCCTTCCGCGACCGCAGAGGACGCCGAGGACCATCGCCGTTGCGCAATATTTAGTGCGGCGAAACGGAAAACGATCTGCTAGGCTGAGTCTCAACCACGAAGTTCTACCAAGAGCCTCAGGGAGGAAATGACATGCGACTACGCTCCAGATCTGTGTGGCTGATGGCGCTGGGAGCCGGCATGATCCTCGCCGGCGCCGGCGTCCACACGCAGCAGGCCCAGGCTCAGGCCCAGCCGAGAAGCCTCAAGATGCAGGCGACGTGGCCGGCATCGCTCACGCTCTACGAGAACTTCCTGTACTTCGCCGAGCGTGTCGACAAGCTCTCGGCGGGCTCGCTCAAGATCGAGACCATGCCTGCGGGCCAGGTGGTGCCGGCGTTCGAGGTGCTCGATGCCACGCACAAGAAGGTGCTCGACGGCGCGCACAGCTGGGCCGGCTACTGGACCGGCAAGAACAAGACGGCGATTCTGTTCACCGGCGGACCGGGCGGCACGTTCGGGATGGATTACGTCGACGTCATGGGCTGGATGTTCCAGGGCGGCGGGCTCGAGCTCTACAACGAGTTCTATCAGAAGGAGCTCCAGCTCAACATCGTGGTGTTCCCGATCCTTCCGTCCGGCCCCCAGGCGTTCGGCTGGTTCAAGCGGCCGATCACGTCGGTCGAGGACATGAAGGGCATGAAGTGCCGCCAGACAGGCATGGCCGGCGAGGTGTGGAAGGCCCTCGGGTTCGCGGTCGTGAACACGCCAGGCGGCGAGATCATTCCGTCCGCGCAGCGCGGGGTGATCGACTGCGCAGAATGGGTCGGTGGCGTGGAGGATATGCGCCTCGGGTTCCACAATGTGTGGAAGTATCACTACACGCCGGGCGTGCACGAGAACGTCACCATCGGCGAGCTCGTGATCAACGGCGACGTGTGGAAGTCGCTGATCCCGCAGCACCAGGAGATCATCAAGTCGGCAGCGAATGAGACGTTCCTGGTCTGGTGGGCCAAGTGGCAGAAGCAGAACGCCGACGCCGTCAAGGAGATGCAGGAGAAGCACGGCGTGCAGGTGCTGCGCACCCCGCCCGACATCCTGCGCCTGTTCCTGAAGAAGTGGGACGAGATCGCGGCCGAGGAGGGCCAGAAGAACCCGTTCTTCAAGCGGGTGCACGACTCGCAGAGGGCCTACGCCAGCGTGGTCGTGCCCTACAAGCGGTTCTACTTCCCGCCCTACTCGTTCGTGGCGAACATCTACTTCCCGGAGAAGAACTAGCGACGTGAGACGAGGAGCGGCCTCGACAGCCGCTCCTCCTTTTTCACAAGGAACCCGCGGCGGGACAACAAGGCGGGGGGAAAAATGATCTGGATATCGGCAGTCTGGGGGGGAATGCATGGCTGAGGCTCGGCCGTCACGAGCGCTGCTCATCGCTATTCGCATCATCGATACGTTCACGGATCTGACCGGCTCGCTCTTCGCCTGGATGTCGGTCCCGCTCGTGGGGGCCGTGGCGTACGAGGTGATCGCCCGCTACACCTTCAACGCACCGACGGTGTGGTCCTACGATGTGACCTACATGCTCTACGGCGCGCTGTTCATGCTCGGCGCCGCCTACGCCCTGCACAAGGGCGCGCACATCCGCACCGACTTCTTCTGGGAGAACTTCACGCCCCGGACCAAAGGCGTGATCGACTCGATCGCCTACATCGTCTTCTTCTTCCCGAGCTTCACGGTGCTCGGCATCATCGGCTACCTCGAGGCCGACTATGCCATGCGCATCAACGAGGCGTCGGACCAGACGCCGTGGCGGCCGATCCTGTGGCCGTTCAAGTTCGTCGTGCCGTTGGCCTGCGGCCTCCTGATCATCCAGGGACTCTCGGAGCTCCTGAAGAGCCTCTACATGGCGCTCACCGGCGTGGAGCTCGAGCACAAGGAGAAGGTCGAGGTATGACCTTGGAAGCCGCCATCGGCCTGATCATGCTCCTGGTGCTGCTGGGAGCGATCTTCATCGGAGTGCCGATCTCCTTCACGCTGCTCTTCCTCGCCTTCGTCTTCGGCTACATCGGGATGGGGCACACGGTCGTCGACCTGGCCTACTTCAATACCATCGGCCTGATGAAGGAGGAGCTGCTGGCCGCGGTGCCGCTGTTCATCTTCATGGGCTTCATCACCGAGCAGGCCGGACTGATGGAGCGCCTGTTCACGGCGTTCCGCCTGCTGCTCGCACCCATCCGCGGCGCGCTCTACCTGGTGGTCATCCTCACCGCCACGGTGTTCGCCATGGCGACCGGCATCGTCGGCGCGGCGGTAACCGTGCTGGGGATCATGGCCTCGCCGATCATGATCAAGTCGGGCTACGACGCGCGGCTCTCCGCCGGCACCATCACGGCGGGCGGGACACTCGGCATCCTCATCCCGCCGTCGGTGATGCTGATCGTGATGGGCCCCGTGCTCGGCGTCTCGGTGGCCGACCTTTACGCCGCGGCGTTCGGCCCCGGCTTCCTGCTGGCGGGCATCTACGTCGCCTATCTGATGGCCCGCGCCATCATCAATCCCAAGCTCGGGCCGCCGGTGCCCAAGGAGGAGCGCGTTCACTCCTTCCCGGTCCTGATGCGCGAGGTGATCATCGGCGTCGTGCCTCTCCTCGCTCTCATCACGGCCACCCTGGGGTCCATTCTCGCCGGACTGGCGACGCCCACCGAAGCGGCCGGCATCGGCACGGCCGGCGCCTTCCTGCTCGCGCTGACCTACGGCGGGTTCGACCTTCGACCCACCCTGTCCAGCTCGATTGCGGCCGCAATCACCGCGGCCGCCGGCGGGGCGGCTATTGTTGCGGGCACACGCCTGGCGATCCCCGGCTTGACCATCGTGGGCGTCGTAGCACTGGTGTTTGCGGTCGTGTTCGTCTTCAGCCGGTACAGCTGGAGAAGCCTGCAGCGTGCGCTCACCTCGACCATGTCGACCTCGAGCATGGTGCTCCTGCTCGCCGTGACCTCCAACATCTTCGGTGCGGTGTTCGCGCGGCTGGGCGCCGCCAACTGGATCACCAACACTCTGCTGTCGTTCCAGCTGCCGCCCATGGTGATGATGGGCATGGTGCTGATCCTGATCTTCCTGCTGGGCTGGCCGTTCGAATGGCCGGCGATCGTCCTGGTGTTCCTGCCGATCTTCTATCCGGTCGTAAAGGAGCTCAACTTCGAAGGCCTCACCCAGGGCGACATGCTGGTGTGGTTCGGAGCGCTGGTGGCGGTGACGCTGCAGACCGCGTTCCTGTCGCCGCCGGTGGCCATGTCGGCCTACTACCTCAAGCAGGTGGTCAAGGAGTGGAGCCTCGCCAACATCTACAAGGGCATGTTCCAGTTCATGGTGCTGCAATGCATCTGCATCGGGCTCGTCCTCTACTTCCCGCAGATCGCGCTGTGGTTCCCGCAGACCCTGCAGGCGGCCGCGCGCGCTCAGAAGATCCCCGAGGATCACCAGAAGATCATCGACCAGCAGCGCAAGAACCCGCAATCGCTGGAGGACGACGACTGGCTCAAGCAGAAGTAGCGGTCGCCGCGCCGCTGCGCGGGCCAGGCCGCGGAGCCCGGAAGCGCCAGCGCAGGCCACCAGCGAGCGGCGGCGCTTGCCCGGACGCCGCCACTCAGCCGCCGGGGCTCACGCGCCCAACCCGTCGAGGAGAGCGGCGGCCTCACGCAGGTCGAGCGTATCGAAGCCTTCGGTGAACCAGCCACGGAGCGGGGCCAGAAGCGCAAGGGCCTCGTGGCGCTTGCCCTGGTCGCCCCACAGGCGCGCCAGGCTCGTCGCCGCGCGCAGCTCCCATGACCTAGCCTGCTGCGCGCGCGCGATGGCAAGGGCGCGCTCGAAGCTCGCCTCGGCTCTCGAGGAGTTGCGGCCGGGCGACAAGAGCGCGATCTCGCCGGCGATGCGGTGAACCTCGGGCTCGCACCATGTCTCCTGGGTCGTTTCGACCGAGGTCGCGGCCTCGCCGATGCAGCGCCAGGCGTCGTCGAGCCGGCCGAGCTCGGCCTGGGCCCGCGCCAGGATGGACAGGTAGCGCGGGAGCCACAGGGTCGAACCGGTGGATCGCCAGGCGGCGATGCCCGAGGTCAGCATCGGGATGGCGTCGGCGCCGGCGCCGGTGAGCGCCAGCAGCGAGCCGCGGTGCATCATGCCGAACGCCCTCCATGCGGAGGCGCCCTTCTCCTCCGCCAGGGCGAGGGTCTCCTCCGTGAGCGAGCCGGCGGTGGCCCAGTCCCCGGTCCACAGGCAGGTGCGGGCGGCGTGGGCCAGCGCGTACATCGTGGTCGCGGCCTGGCCGATCTCGCGCGCGTCGCGGAGCGCGCGGTCGGCGTCGGCGCGCGCGGCTTCGGGATAGCCCAGCAGCCACAGGGTCCATGCGCGATAGGACAGGAGGACGACGCCGATGTCCTGGCCGAAGCGCGTCGCCAGCGGACGGTGCTCGGCGGGATCGTAGAGCGCCAGCGCCCGGTCGTAGTGCGCGCGGCTCGCCGCCACGTCACCTGTGCACTTGAGGGAGGTGCCCATGAGGCGATGGCCGATCATGAGCGGGACCGCCGCTCCCTGCTTCTCGGCGAGCGCCAGGCACTGCGCCGCGAGCCGGCGCAGCGTGGTGCCGTCGAATGCCACGAAGTTCCCGACCCAGAAGCCGTAGATGACGGCGAACAGGAGCAGGGGGTCGTCGGGCGGCTCGCCCAGCGCCTCGGCCTCCTCGATGAGGCGGCGCGCCTGCTCGAACGAGGCTTTGGTGTCCGGCGACGCATAGCCCCTGGTGTGCATCAGGGCATTGGCGAGCGCGACCTGGAAGGCGATCTGCTGACGGCGCAGGTACGCGGTGCTCGGCAGGCTCGCGATCTGCGCCAGCGCGCGGCCGAGCCGGGCGGTGGCCTCCATGAGCGCCGAACGCTGCAGGGACTGCAGGCCGGCCTTGCCCCACAGGTCCGCGGCCCTCCCGATCAGGCCCGCCTCGGTGCAGTGATGCGCCAGCACCTCCGTCTCGGTCTCCGCGACCGCGGGAAAGCGGCGCTCGAGAACCTCGGCGATGCGCGCGTGCAGCGCGCGCTTCTGGTCGCGAAGCAGGGTCGCGTAGGCGGCATCCTGCACCAGAGCATGCTTGAAGATGTAGATCGTGTCCGCCCCCGTGCCGCGGCGGAGAACCAGCTCGGAGGCGATCAGCGCCGCCACTGCGTCCTCGAGCCCTCTCGGCGAGGCCGTGCTCACGGCGGCGAGCAGCTCGTGCGAGAACTCGCGTCCGATGGCGGCGCCGATCTGGGCCATCTCCTTCGCCGGCCCGAGGCGGTCCAGGCGCGCCGAGAGGAGGCCCGAGAGAGTCTTCGGGATCCGCTGCGCGGGATAGGGGCCGACCATCTCCCAGGTGTCGGGGCCCTCGCGGAGAAAGCCGTCGTCGAGGAGCGACCTGGTCAGCTCCTCGATGAACAGCGGCACGCCGTCGGTCTGCACAAGGATCTGCTTCACCACCTCCCCGGGAAGCCCTTTACCGCCCACGACGCGCTCGATGAGCAGGCCCGCATCCTCTGGACCGAGGCGTCCGAGGGCGATAGAGGTCATGGGCGCGTAGACCGGCCAGGGCGGGTCGAACTCCCGGCGCGCGGTGACGAGCAGCATGACCGGCAGTCTCGGGATCATGTCGGCCAGCTGGGTGAGGTATTCGAGCGATGTCGGGTCGAGCCAATGCGCGTCCTCGACGAGCACGAGCACCGGCTGGCGCGAGGCCAGGCTCCTGACGCGCGCCAACAAGGCCGCCAGCGTCCTTTGCTTGCGCGCCTGCGGGGAGAGCTCCTGCAAGGCCGGCGCGTCGGGGGTGGGGAGGGAGAGCAGGTCCGCGATCAAAGCCAATTCGACCTGGGCCCCCTGGCCGGGGCCCTGCAGCAGGGCGGCGAGCTTGGCGAGGCGCGCGGCGGGGGCATCGGCGCAGTCGACGCCGGCGGCCCGATGCAGCTCGCCGATGACGGCCTGCAGGGCGGCATCGGTCTGCAGCTGCGAGCCGAAGTACCTGAGGCTGCCGTAGAGGCGGACGTTGCTTGCGTCCTGGAACTCGGCGAGGAGGCGCGACTTGCCGATGCCGGGCTCGCCGGTGACCAGCACGACCTGGCCGGCGCCCGCGAGAGCCCGCGACCAGCAGTGCTGCAAGAGGTCCATCTCCTGCTTGCGGCCCACCAGCTCCAGCATGCCCACGCGGCGCAGCGCCTCGAACCGCCCGCTGCAGGTGTTCTCGCCGGCCACCTGCCAGACGGGCACCGGGGTCACGTTCCGGGCCAGCTCGAGCGGCTGCATCTGCCGGTAGTCGAAGAAATCGCCGACCAGGTCGCGCGTGGGACCGGCGATCAGGATGCTGCCGGGCGTGGCCAGCGACCGCAGTCTGAGCGCGAGATTGAGGGGCTGGCCGATGGCGGCGATCTCGCCCGATGTGGACGGCGAGGCGGCGACCATCATCTCGCCGGTGGCGATGCCGATGTGTGCATCGAGCGCGCCGCGAGCGTTCATGTTGCGGACGGCATCGACCAGCTCGAGCCCGGCCCGCACCGCGCGCTCGGGGTCGTGCTCCTGCGCCTGCTCGCAGCCGAAGTAGATCACCACGCAGTCGCCCAGGGTCTGCCCCAGCATGCCGCGGAAGCGCAGCGCCACATCGGCGCAGGTGCGGTGGACTGCACGCACCAGCTCCGCCTCGTCCTCGGGGCCCAGCCTGGCCGACAAGGCCGCCAGGCCGCCGATCCCGCAGGCAACGACCGCGAGCTGGCGGAGGCCGGAGGGACGCGACGCATCGCCGTCCCTGAGCGGACTTCCGACCGGCCGCGGGCTCGCCGTCGCGTCCCGCTCGACGGGCGCCGCGAGCTTGTAGCCGGCGCCGGTGACGGTGACGACCAGCCGCGAGCGGCCGGCACCCGGATCGATCTTGCGCCGCAGCCTGGTCACCAGCATGTCGATGCTGCGATCGTTGGGATAGCGATCGCGGCCCGAGATCGCGGTGCGCAGCTGGTCGCGGGACTGCACCCGGCCACTGCAGTGCGCCAGCTGTGTCAGCAGGTCGAACTCGGCGCGCGTGAGGCCCACCTCGCGCCCCTTGGCGTCGGTGAACGTGCGGCCGGCGAGATCGAGCGTGCAGCCTGCGAAGCGCAAGACCGTGGCCGGTCCGGGCGCTGCGCCCGCTTGCGGTGCCTCGCTGTCGGCAATCTGGGCGAGGAGGCCCGCGAGCCGCTGCTCGTCCAGCGGCTGCGGGAGAAATGCCTCTGCATCCGGAAGGCTGCGCGTCAACTCGCGGATGTCCGCGCCTGAGGCGGCCACTACGATGACCCGGCACCCGGCAGCGCACAGCTTGCGCGCCGGCGCAAGGCGCCCCGCCCCGCCAGGGGCAGGCGCCACGATGGCGGCCCCGGGCCGACGGGCATCGAGCGGCTGCCGCCCCTCGGCTGCGCCGAGCACGACGGCGTAGCCCCACTTCTGGAGGAGGCTGGCGAGTCTGGTGCGAAGAGCAGCCTCGTCGACTGCAACCAGAATGCGCAACTTCATGCAGCTTCCCTCGCCCCGAGCCGTTCGCTTCGTCCAGGTAAACGCACTCTGAAGATGGCTGCGGCGTCGTCCCCCTGTCCCTGCCAACGCGCGCCGGGACGGGGATGGCCAGTCTCGAAGGCCAGTCTCGAAGGTCAGTCTCGAAATGTTACGAGACCGTTACGTCGCCGAGATAGGGCCGTTACAAGGTGGCGTCAACAACGCTCCTTGCCCACTGCGGGCGAGACGGGGTCCGCCGGAAGTACAGGCGAACTCCTGTGCGGGCCAAGGGGTGCGAGGGTTGCCATCTTCGCACCCCAAGGCCCACCCGGCGGCGCCGCGGCCCGGGAATACAAACGGCCTGGGGCAAAGGCGGAGGAGGGCGGGAACCGGCCCCACTGCGGGCGAGACCGGTTCCCTCATTGCGGCAGCGGTGCGGGCAACTGCCGGCAACGCGCCACCATAGCCTGCGTACCGCGACCCGCGCATCAAGAATTTTGCGCGCGGCGGGGGTGGTTTTTCACGATGTCAAAGAGCGAGGCCCCAGGGCGAGGGCTCAGGGGCACCTGTTGACCCGTCTGCACGGCGATGGCCGGCAAAGGCTCAACGGGGCGAATTGTACGACGGCCCAGGGTGCACAGGCCTTTTTCTGCGGGCGCAATCGGGCGGCAGAGTAAAGGAAGGGCTAAAGCCCGATCGGGTGGTTCAGGACCATTTGCCCCTCGGGGCGTCCATGGCTCGGCGCTCCAAAGAGGCGCGGTGAGGACCCGGCTCTGCGCGCCTGGGACTCGATCTTCGATCAAGTCCCGTGCGCTTCGGCCGCGGATGCACCGGCGCGGCCGCCGGCGACGGCCTGGTGCAGGACCAGGACGGGGACGAGGCCGATCAGGACAATGGTGAGCGCGCCCAAGGTCGCCTGCTCGAACAGCTCGAGCCCGGCCCAGCTGTAGACCTGGGTGGCGAGCGTCTCGAAGTTGAAGGGGCGCAGGAGAAGGGTGGCGGGCAGCTCCTTCATGGCGTCGACGAAGACGAGGAGGGCGGCAGCGCCGAGTGCCGGGATCAGGAGCGGGATGTGCACACGCCACAGGGCGGAGAGCGCCGTCTCGCCCAGCGTGCGCGCCGCGGCGTCGAGGTTGGGCGAGAGCCGCTCGAAGCCGGCCTCCAGCGCCGACAGCGAGACCGCAAGGAAGCGGATGGCGTAGGCCAGCACGATCACGGCGAGGGTGCCGGAGAGAAGGAGGCCGCTCGATATTCCGAAGGCAGAGCGCAGCCAGGCATCGAGGCGGTTGTCGAACGCCGCCAGCGGGATCATGAGGCCCAATGCCAGCACCGTGCCGGGCAGGGCGTAGCCGAGGCCTGCCGTCCCGACCGCGACGCGTACGCCGAGGCCGGGCGCCACCCTGCGGGCGTAGGCGAGGCAAAGGCCGAGCGCCACGGTGACCACCGCGGCGGCAGCGGCAACCCCCAGGCTGTTGCCGACCGCGCGCCAGAAGCCGGCGGCGAGGGCGTCGGAGAGATGCGCGAGGGCCTGCAGCAACAGGAGGATGAAGGGCGCGACAAAGCCGAGGACGACGGGGAGCGCGCAGAACGCCGCTGCCGCGATCCCGCGCCAGCCTTCGAGGTCGGTGAACGGGATGGCGCGCCAGCGTCCCGTGGTGTGATGGAACCGGCCGCGGCCGCGAGCGGCGCGCTCGGCCAGCATCAGCACGAGGACGAATGCCACGGCGACGAGCGCGATCTGGGCGGCGCCGCCGAGGCTCGAGCGCTGCAGCCAGGTGGTATAGATGGCGACGCTCAAGGTCTGGACCCCCAGATACTGGACAGCACCCAGATCGTTGAGGCACTCCATCAGGGCCAGGGCCAGGCCTCCGGCGAGCGCCGGCCGCGCCAGCGGCAGCGCCACCGCCCAGAAGGTGCCGGCGGAGGTGCGGCCCAGCGTGCGCGCGACCTCCAGCACGCACACGGACTGCTGCACGAAGCTCGCGCGTGCAGAGAGGTAGACGTAGGGGTAGAGCGCCAGCGAGAGGACGAAGATAGCGCCGCCCATGCTGCGGATCTCGGGGAACCAGTAGTCGCGCCAGCTGGTCCAGCCGAACACCGAGCGCAAGGCGCCCTGCACGGGGCCGGCGAAGTCGAGCAGCTCCACCCAGGCGTAGGCCAGGATGTAGGTCGGCATCGCCAGCGGCAGCACGAGCAGCCGGTCGAGGAGAGCGCGGCCCGGGAAGCGGCACATGGTGACGAGCCAGGCCGTGGAGACGCCGAGGACGAGGGCGAGGACGCTGACACCGGCGAGGAGGACGAGGGTGTCGGCGACGGCGCCGGGCAGCACGGTCGCCGCCAGATGCGGCCAGACGTTCTCGCCGGCGCCGAGCGAGAGCACGACGACGGTGGCGAGCGGCAGCGCCAGCACCGCGGCGAGCAGCGCGGGAACGAGGGTCCAGGCCAGCGCGGCCCGCCGGCGCCGGTGCCAGGCGATGAGCCGGGCAATGGGCTGCCGGAGCCATTCCAGGGGGGCTCCGGGCCGGACAGGCGTGGGGGTACCGGCAGGACGGGTCATCATCACCGGCTACCTTAGCAGAGGCCTCCCAGAGGATGGGAGGGCGCAGGGTTGGCTCGTATAGGGGCTACGGCCCTCAGCCTCTGGCCGTGGTCACATCGCTAGGATACCCCCAAAGCGGCCCGGAAGCGCTGGGCGATGGCGGCGCCGTCCTTCTCGGGCAGCGCCCAGGGGTCTTCCGTGAGGGCGATCTTGGCGACCGCGAGCACCGGGCCCGGCGTCTCGAACAGGAGCTCGGCCAGCTCGGCCACCGCGCCCTGCCCGGTCACGGTGAGCGTGCGCGCGATGCCGAAGCCCCGGGCGACGGCGGCGAGGTCGGCGCGGCCGGAGGTGAGGCCGCGCTGGCGCCCGGTCTCGCCGAAGCTCTCGTTGTCGAGCACCAGGATGCCGAGATTCGCGGGGGCCTGGTCGGCGACCACGCCGAGCGAGCCGATGCCCATCAGCATCTCGCCGTCGCCGGTGATGCAGACGACGCGGCGGGCGGGCTGCGCCAGCGCAACGCCCAGCGCGGTGGGCACCGCGAGCCCCATGCCGCCCCAGGAATAGAGGTACTCGGGGCTGTCGCCGGCGGCGAAGGCATCCCACGTGGGGCTGCCGAGGCCGCAGACGAGGAGCGCGCCGTTGCGCCTCGCCAGGAGGTCCACCACGAACGGGCGGCGCGCGATCTTGTTGGGCGTGGCGCTGATGGCTGCACTCATTGCTGTCCGAACCCCTTGGCGCCGATGATGCGCTGGCTCACGAGCACCGCGGCGCCGAGGCGGCCGTGGAAGGCGAGGTCGGCCGCCGCCGCGAAGGTCTCGCCCACCTCCCCGGCCTTGTCGACCAGGAAGCACTTGACGCCGACCGCCTCCAGCGCCGGGCGCACCGCCTGGCCCATCGGCACCTGCCAGGGATTGAACTCGCCCCACTGCCCGCGCATGGTCACGAGCATCAGGCAGGGCGCGCGCAAGGCGGTGGGCAGGCCCAGCGCGTTGATGCAGTTGCCGACGCCGGAGGACTGCATGGCGACGAGGGCGCGTCCGCCGCCGAGCCACGTCCCGGTGGCCACGCCGATGCCCTCGGGCTCGGTGGAGAGCGTGACGAGGCGCATGCCGCCGTCGGCCTCCACCATCTTCAGGAGGCGCGTGAGGCCGCCATCGGGCACGGTGCAGACCGTGGCGATACCGCGCGCCTTCATCTCGCGGAAGACGTCGCTGGACCAGTCGGCGGATGCGGCGGCCATGCGTGGAACGTTCCTCTGCCAGCAGGCGTGATGCCGTGGGCCTTCACCGTGGCGATGCCGGCACCATCGCGGCGGATGCAAAGTCGCTCGGATCGTTTGGTCGTCTCGAGCGCAGGCGTTGTGCCTGGTGTCAGACCCGCAGGGTCTGACACCTA
>Ga0075421_100000518_pt1 | contig 40574 bp, 43 predicted proteins | sample SoiMetdeltSBSDD5_FD_75292 | JGI IMG/M metagenome (GOLD analysis project Ga0075421, IMG submission 75292) | Bulk soil microbial communities from a Populus tree surrounding site in Tennessee, USA - Soil MetaG P. deltoides SBSDD5 | ecosystem: Environmental > Terrestrial > Soil > Tree plantation... | reverse complement strand
TGCGCCAGGTCAAGCTCGTCGTGCAGCGCGACGTCGGTCCGTACGTAGTCGTTCTTGACGTCGACGGTCAGCAACCCGAACGCCGACACGTTGCCGGGGTCCGGCGGCACCAGCACCCGTGGCACACCCAGCACGTCGATCAGCCGGCAGGCCAGCAGCGAACCGGAGCCGCCGAAGGTCGTCAGGGTGAAGTCGCGGACGTCGAGGCCGCGCTGCACGGTGATCTGGCGCAGCGCGTTCGCCTGGTTCCACGCCGAGATCTCGAGCACGCCGACGGCGGCCTCGGGTGGCGTCAGGGACAGCTTGCCGGCGAGTGCGCCGATGCCGTCGCGCGCGGCGTCGACGTCGAGCGGGATCTCACCGCCGAGCAGATGGGGCGGAATCCGGCCCAGCAGCAGATGCGCGTCGGTGACCGTGACGTCGGTGCCACCCTGGCCGTAGCACAGCGGCCCCGGGTCGGCGCCCGCCGACGCCGGACCCACCTTGAGGGCGCCCTCCGGGGAGAGCCAGGCGATCGAGCCGCCGCCGGCGCCGACCGTGACGACGTCGATCATCGGGATCTTGCTGGGGTACGCCCCGACCGATCCCTCCGTCGTGAGCGTCGGCTCACCGCCGATCACCACCGACACATCGGTTGAGGTACCACCCCCGTCCAAGGTCAGCACTTTGTCGAACCCGGCGTTGCTCGTTACCAGGGCGGCGCCCAAGGCTCCGGCGGCCGGACCGGACAGAACCGTGCTGATCGGCTGCTCCACGACCTCGTTCGCGCCGAGCACGCCGCCGTTGGACTTCATGACGTAGAACGGCACCGTCCGGTCCGGACCGCCGGTGAACGCGTCGAGACGCTGCTGGATCCGGCCCACGTAGGCCGCGACCTTCGGCTTGACCGCCGCGTCGACGAGCGTGGTCATCGAGCGTTCGTACTCCCGGTACTCGCGGAGCACCTGCGACGAGATCGACACCGTGGCCGTCGGGTGCTCCTCGGCGAGTACGTCGCGCATCCGGACCTCGTGGGCGGGGTTGGCGTACGAATGCAGGAAGCAGACGCCGATCGTGTCGATGCGGTTTTCTCTAAACCATTGGGCTGCTGTCCGCGCCTCTTCTGTGTTGAACGGCGTGAGCTCGGCTCCGGTGTGGTCGAGCCGGCCGCCGACCGTGCGGACCCGGTCGACCGGGACGATCCGATCCGGCTTGACCCAGAAGTACGAGTTGCCGTAGCCGTCGGGCACCGACTGCCGGGCGATCTCGAGCACGAACTCGTACCCCGTCGTCGTCACGAATCCGAGTCGGCCCACTTTGCCCTCGAGGAGCTGGTTGGTCGCGACGGTGGTGCCGTGGCTCACCGACGCGATCGCGGCGGCGCCCTCGTCGGCGGTGAGACCGAGCCGGTCGAGCACCTTGGTGATGCCGGCCATGAACCCGTCGGCCGGGTCCTTCGGCGTCGACGGCGTCTTGGTCGTCACGACGCGACCGGAATCGTCGTCGAACGCGACGACGTCGGTGAACGTCCCGCCGGTGTCGATCCCGATCCGGATGCCCATGAGCGGTATTCAACCCGACTCGGGTCGATGGCCGACGCCGATGTCGGCGTGCCAGGCGGTACGAGAATTGGCGCAATCTCGCACCAACTCCGCGTCGGATCTGCGGTTTTGCGCCAACACTCGGGCAGTCCGAGGCATCCGGCGCAAAATCGATGGCGCCGGAGCGGGCCGGTGACTACGGTCCAGGTCATGCGTGTGGTGAACGGAAAGCAGGTCGTCAGCTTGTCTCGCGACGAGCTCGACGTCCGACTGGAACACTGACGTTAGATCGTCGTTGACGTCGGCACCGGTGACGGTCGCGCGGCGTACGCCCTCGCCAAGGCGGCACCCGACACCTTGGTCATCGGACTCGACATCGTGCACAAGCAGCTCGTCGAGACGTCTCGCCGGGCCGGGCGACGACCGGAGCGCGGCGGTGTGCCCAACCTCATGCTCGCCCTGGCGCGCGCCCAGGAGCCGCCGCCGGAGCTGGCCGGCCGAGCCGACGAGATCCACGTCAGCCTGCCGTGGGGTGATCTCCTCGAGGGAATCGCCCGGGCCGACGCCGCCGTGCTCGACGGACTGACGGCCCTCGCCCGCCCCGGAGCCAGGCTGCGCATCGTCGTCAACGGTGCGCCGTGGCAGTCGAACGCCCCGATCCGGATGCGCGCCCTGCCGCAGCTGACGCCGGAGTACGTGCTGTCGACGCTGGCGGAGCCGTACGCGGCTCACGGCATCGTCGTCAAGGAGTCGCGACTCCTGACCGACGACGAGATCGACGGCCTGCGCTCGACCTGGGCGAAGCGGCTGCGACACGGCCGGGATCGCCTCGACCTCACGCTGATCGACGCAGCAGTGCGGTAGTCACCCGATCTGCGGCCTCCGCGGCAGCAGCGCGGCGCGAACCCCGCAGTCGGGCCCGCTCGGTCCAGCTCCGAGTGACCAGGTAGGCGATCGCCACGGCGCACAGTCCGAAGAAGATCCGGTGGACGTCAACGGCCGGAACCCACTGCACCCGGCCGTCCTTGACCACATAGGCGCCGGCCGGGCGACCGTGGACTCCGAAGCCGCCACCACCACCTTCGTGGCCCGCGTCGTCCTGGCCGCCACCTCCTCCGCCACCGCCGGCGACGCTCGCCGCGGTGATGACGGTGACGCCGTCGACCTGGTATGGCTCGGCGTATACCCGCTTGGCCGAGACGGAATCGTTCGCCTTGGTCAGCACCTCGTCGATCTTCATTTCGGCATCCCTCCGTGTCCGCCCTCAGCCTTGGGGATCGAGGCGTGCCGGACTAGGGACCAAGGTCGCCTGCTGGCTGGTCGGATCAGCGTCGGCGGCGGCCCGCGATGACACCGACGAGCACACCGGCCAGCACCAGCCCGGCCCCGACCGCGATGCCCTTGACGAACTCGTCGCGACCGGAGGCCGGGCGCGGTGGCGCGGTGAAGACCGTTCCGGGGGCCGCTTCCGAGACTCCGGCGCCCGCATCGGACGCCGCCGGCGCCAGCACCTCGTTGCCCGTGAGCACCGCGTCGACCGCGCCGAAGAACTCCCCCGCCATCCGCTTGCTGACGCTGGTCAGCATGCGCTGGCCGACCCCACCGAGCATCCCGCCGACGACCGCATCCGCGTCGTAGTTGACCCGAGTCGTCGTGCCGTCGTCGCCATCGTCGGTGAATCGCACCTTCACGGACGTGTCGATCGTGCCGGGCGCACCCGCTCCGGCCGCCCGCATGATCAGTGATCGCGGCTCGTCGAGATCACCCAGCTCGACCGTCCCGGAGTAGGTGCCCTTGATCGCCGCGACACCGGCGTTGACCGTCATCGCGTAGGAGTTCTCGCCGGTCGTCTCGAGTCGCTCGCACCCCGGGATGGTGCGGACCAGCACCGCGGGGTCGAGCAAGGCGTCCCACGCAGCCTGTGGCGATGCGTTCAGTACGGCCTGTCCGGAGACCTTCATCAGTCCGGCTCCCTTTCGTACGCAGCGGCTGAGGCACCGCTTGGATCGTCCTCGCCGGCGGTCAGTAGCGGCCGGACCCGACCTGCGTCCGTGATCCGCTCGTACGCCGCCGCGATCTCCAGCAGCCGCCGCTCGCCGCCGACCGAGCCGACGAGCTGCAACCCGATCGGCCAGCCCTCGCGAGTGAAGCCGGCCGGTACGGAGATCGCCGGGCAGCCGGTGACGGTGATGAAGTAGGCCGACCGCATCCAGTCGAGGTAGCTGTGCTGGGGCCGGCCGTCGATCTCGGTGGGGTACTCCTGGTCGGCGCTGAACGGCGGCACCTGGCTCACCGGCATGATGAGCAGGTCATAGGACTCGAAGAACCGCCCCATGCGCTCGGTCAGCCGGGTCCGGTCGGTGTACGCCCGGGCGATGTCACGGCCGGTCAGGTCGGCCCCGGCGCGAATGTTGTCGGCGAGCGAGGGCTTGAAGCCGTCGGGCTGCTTGGCGAGCATGTCGCCGAACACGTCCTGGAAGAGCCACGCCCGCAAGGTGCGGAACGTCTCCTCGGCGCGGACCAGATCGGGGTGCGCCTCGGCCACGTCTGCACCGGCGGCGGCGAAGACCGCGGCCTGGGCCTCGGCCACCGCACGCACCTGAGGATCCACGTCGAACGCGCCACCGAGGTCGATCGAGTGCGCCACCCGCAGCCCGCTCAGGTCACCGTGCAGCGGCGGTGCGAACGCGGCACCCGGCGTCTCGCTCGCCGTCGGGACGCGCGGATCCGGCCCGGCGATCACCGACAGCAGCAGGGCCAGATCCTCGACGGTCCGGCCCATCGGCCCGGTCACCGAGGTCGTCTCCCACAGGTTCGTCGTGGGCCACGCAGGCACCCGCCCGAGGCTCGGCCGCAATCCGACGACGTTGCAGAACGACGCGGGATTGCGCAGTGACCCGCCCATGTCGCTGCCGTCGGCGAGCGGGACCATCCCGGCGGCGAGCGCCGCGGCCGCGCCGCCACTCGAGCCGCCGGCCGAGCGGGCCGGATCGTACGGATTGCGGGTCGTGCCGAAGACGGGGTTGAACGTATGGGAGCCGGCCGCCCACTCGGGCACGTTCGTCTTGCCGATCGGGACCACGCCCGCGGCCCGGATCCGATCGACGATCAGGTCGTCGTGGGCCGAGACGTGGTCGGACATCAGCGGTGAGCCGAAGGTGGTGCGCCAACCGGCGACCTCGTGCGTGTCCTTGAAGGCGAACGGCAGTCCGTGCAGGGGGCCGAGCGGCTCGCCCCGCGCCTGCCGCTCGTCGGCCTCGGCCGCCGCGGCCATCGCCCGGACGGCGTCGAGACTCACGATGGCGTTGATCACCGGGTTGACCTGCTCGATCCGCCGCAGATGCAGGTCGAGGAGCTCACGGGCCGAGATCCGGCCGGCCGCGACGGCCGCGACCTGCTCCCGGGCCGGGCTGTCGACCGTGAGGTCTGCGCTGTTCACGGCCGAAGCACCTCCACCTCACATCGCACGCCGGGCACGGCCCCCAGGCGCTCGTCAGCTGTGACGAACGTCGCGCCGAAAGCTTCCGCCAGTGCGAGATAGACAGCGTCATAGCAGGTCACGTTGTCTCGAAGCTCCCAGACTCGCGACAGCAGCGGTCGATGATCGTGTCGCACGACCGGCAGCACGGCCAGGTCCGCGATTGCCTCGCGAGCGACCCTGGGATCCAGCTTGCCGCCGAGCACGCGTCCGCCGATCGCCGATGCGACCTCGACGTCGATGAGATACGGGCAGTGCCGAGCTTCCCGACCGAGCCTGGTCCTGGCCCACGCACCGCCACCGCCACGATCCACAAGAGCGGCGAGCACGACGGATGCGTCCGGAACGATCACGACCGAGCGTCTCGTTCGTCCCGGATCAGCTGTGCCGCATCGGCGAGCGAAACCGACGAATCCCGCGCTTCCGCGCGACGCCAGATTTCGTCGAGGCTGGGCTTGTCGGCGAGTTCCTTCAGCTCGCGAAGGACGTACTCCGACATCGACATGCCGGCCGCCTTGGCGCGCTCCTTGAGCCGGGAGTGGACATCGTCGGGGACGTTCCGTACCTGCAACATCTTGGTCATGCTGCCGACCGTAGCATGTTAGACGCATGCGCTCACATGTCGTCAACATGTGACGTCCTCGACGAGCACCTCAGTCGCCACCGTCCGTCTCCTGCTCGCGCCGCAGCGCGAACAGGTCCGACGGCGAGATCGGCATCGACCGGATTGGGATGCCCTCGGCGTCCTCGATCGCAGCGGCGAACACCGCCGACGACGGGATGATGCCGGCCTCGCCGAGACCCTTGATGCCGAGCGGGTTCAGCGGCGACGGCGTCTCGAGATGGTCGATCTCGATCGACTCCGGCACCTCGGTGACGTACGGCATCAGGAAGTCCATGAACGACGCGTTGAGCAACTGCCCGTACTCGTCGTAGGCCATCCGTTCGTAGAGCGCTCCCCCGACGCCCTGGCCGACCCCGCCGTGGATCTGGCCCTCGACGATCCGGGGGTTGATCATCGGGCCGCAGTCGTGCACGACGCAGTAGCGCAGGATCCGGATCTCGGCGGTGTCTGGATCGGTCTCGACGACGGCGGCGTGCATGCCGTTGGCGAAGGTCGACTGGTTCGGCGAGTAGTAGTCGCGACCCTCCAGGCCAGGCTCGTCGCCCTCGGCCACCGGCGGCTTCGACGGGTCGCCGACGGCGAACTGCGTCGCGGCCTTGGACGCCTCGTCGAAGGCGTAGCGCAGCGGGTTCGAGAGTACGGCGACTGTGCCGAGTGCGATCTGGGTGTCGGGCGCTCCCCGTACACGGACCACGCCGTCGACGATCTCGAGATCGTCCTCGCTGGCTTCCAGTGCGTCAGCGGCGATCCGGAGCGCCTTGGCCCGCGTCCGCCGGGCCGCCAGCGCGATCGCCGAGCCGCTCATCACGGCCGCGCGGGACGCGAACGTCCCGACGGCATACGGGAATCGCCGCGTGTCGCCGGTCACGACCTCCACGTCGTCGATCGGTACACCGAGCTCGTCGGCGACGATCTGCGCGAACACCGTCTTGTGCCCTTGGCCCTGAGAGGTCAGCCCGGTCGCGACCTTGACCTTGCCGCTGGTCTCGATGTGGACGTGGCCGCCTTCGTACGGACCGACGCCGGTGCCCTCGACGTAGCAGGCGAGCCCGATCCCGACCCGGCGACCCTCGGCGCGAGCCTGGTCGCGGAACGCGGTGAACTCCTCCCAGCCGACCAGCTTCTTGAGCTTCTCAAGCGACGCCGGGAAGTCGCCGGAGTCGTACCGCAGCGGCTTGCCGTCCTGGAAGAGCAGGCCGTGGTCGTACGGCATCTCGTCGGGCTGGATGAAGTTGTTCTCGCGAACCGCCGTCCGGTCCAGACCAAGCTCCGCGGCGATCGCGTCGATGGTCCGCTCCATGACGAACGCCGCGTGGACCCGGCCGGCACCCCGATAGGGCGTGACGAGGACCGTGTTGGTGTAGAGGCTCTCGAACTCCACCGTGTAGGCGCCGGGCTTGTACGGTCCGAGCAGCTGTGTGGACGTAACGATCGGAACGATCAGGCCGTACGGGATGAAGGCGCCGTTGTCATGCCAGAAGCGCACCGACAGGCCGAGGATCCGGCCCTCGTCGTCGAACCCGACCTCGACATGGTGCTTCTGCGCCCGCTCATGGGCTGCCGAGACGAAGTGCTCACGGCGGTCCTCGGTGAACTTGACCGGCCTGCCGAGTGCGCGGGCGGCCATCGCCACCAGCACCTCCTCGGGCCACGGGTGCACGATCTTGACGCCGAAGCCGCCGCCCACGTCGGGCGCGATGACGTCGACCTGGCCCAGGTCGAGCTCGAGCCGCGCCGCGATGGCGGCCCGGACGCCGGTCGTCGTCTGGGTCGAGGACCAGATCCGCAGCCGGGCCGACTCGGTGTCCCACCGGGCGAGGACGCCCCGGCCTTCGAGCGGTGTGCTCGCGCTGCGCTCGATGTCGAAGTCGAGGCTGAGCCGATGCGGCGCGGCTTCGATGACCCCGTCGGCATCGCCGTTGGACTGCCGCATCCGCGCGGCCACGTTGCCGGGGACATCGGCGTGCACCAGGTCGTCGGCCGCGCGGGCCGCCGCGATGCCGACGACCGGCGGCAGTGGGTCGTAGGTGACGCTGATCCGGCCGGCTGCGTCCTCGGCGACGTAGCGGTCGGTCGCGACGACCATCGCGACTGCCTCGCCGACGTGGTTGACCTCGTCCTTGGCGAGCGCGTACGGCATCCGGGGATGGGTCAGGGTCGGGTGCGGGATCAGCAGGGGCAGTGGCTCGGCGAGCGGCCCGTCGAGATCGTCCCAGGTGTAGATCGCGATCAGTCCGTCGACGTCGAGCGCCGCGTCCACGTCGATGTCGAGGATCCGGGCGTGGGCATGCGGCGACCGGACCATGGCGACTTCGAGCGCGTCGTTGCCGAGGTCGTCGAGGTACTGCCCGTCGCCACGCAACAGCCGGTCGTCCTCGACCCGCGGGATCGGGTCCCCGAACAGTTTCGTCGTCATGGCGTACCCCCTGCGTCTCCCCCGTCCCGCTGAGCGGACAGCTCCGCCGCGCGCAGGACGGAAGCGACGATGTTCTGGTAGCCGGTGCAGCGGCAGAGGTTGCCGGCGACCATCTCGCGGGCGTCGTCGCGGGTCGGGTCGGGGTTGTCGCGAAGGCCGGCGGTGATCGTCGTGAGGAATCCCGGTGTGCAGAAGCCGCACTGCAGACCGTGGCAGTCCTTGAACGCCTGCTGCACCGGCCCCAACTCGCCGTCGGTACCGGCCAGGCCCTCGACGGTCGTGATCTCCTGCCCGTCGACCGACACCGCGAGGGTCAGGCAGGACCGGGCGGGCTCGCCGTCGAGCAGGACCGTGCAGGCACCGCACACACCGTGCTCGCACCCGACATGGGTGCCGGTCAGGCCGAGATCGTGCCGCAGAGCGTCGGACAGCAGCCGCCGGGCGGGGACATCGAGGTCGTGCGCGACGCCGTTGACCCGAAGCCGAATCGCATGGGTCGGCTCAGCCATCGGACCCCCTCCCCTCGGCGGAGTTGTCAGCGTCTATTCGGCCCCTGGCCCTAATAGTTGCTGACAACTCAGCATGGGCTGCGGCTAGCGCCCGCCGCGTCAGCACACCGATCAGATGCCGTCGGTAGTCGGCGCTGGCGTGGATGTCGCCGATCGGATCCAGCGCCGCCATCGCGTGCTCGGAAGCCCGATCCCATGAGGGTCCCGAGTCGACCGTGCCGGTCAGATCCAGGACGACCGGGGTGTCCGCGACGGAGAAGTACCCCGCCCGGGCCGACGTCACCTCGCCACTGTCACCGTCCACATCGACGACCGCTGCCACGCCGACCAGCGCATAGTCACCGTGCCGGCGCGAGATCTCCCGGATGGCGGTGCCGCTTGTCGGGCCGCGCGCCGGCACCCGGATTTCCGTGACGAGCTCATCCGGCCGCAGGGCGCACTCGAGCGGCCCCACGAAGAAGTCCGCCGCCCCGATCTGACGGGTCCCCGACGCCGACCGAGTCGTCACCGTGCCGCCGAGGACCGTCAGCACCGCCGGGAGCTCGGCAGCCGGGTCGGCGTGCGCGATCGAGCCGACCGTCGTGCCCCGATTGCGGATCGTCGGATGCGCCACGAGAGTCAGTGCCTGGCGCAGCAGCGGCTGCCGAGCCGCCGCCGCATCGTCGCGCTCGACCTGCGCATGCCGGGCCAGCGCGCCGATGCGGACTCCGTCGTCGTCGGTACGGACGTAGGCCAGCTCCTCGACCCGGTTGAGGTCGACCAGTGTCGCCGGAGCGGCTAGCCGCATCGACAGCAGCGGGATCAGGCTCTGTCCCCCGGCGAGCAGCTTCGCGTCGGCAGCCTCCGCCAACGCGGCTACCGTCTCCTCGACGGTCCGCGGCCTGACGTACTCGAACGGCGCCGGCTTCACGTCTCTCGGTCGCTCGCTTCCCTGCCAGTCGGCGTCCGGCCGCCCGACGGCTCGCCGCCGCCGAAGATCCCCACTCGGTCCCGGAGTATCCGCACCAGGTGAAAGTAGACGATGACCATGAGCGTGCCGAGAGCCATCCCCGCGATCTGGAAGTCGTCGGTGATCTCAGCGGGCATGCCAGCCTCCTCCACTCGCACCACAGCGGTCCCCGTGCTGACGCGAGACTAGTGGTGCAAATCACTCCACAGGGAGAGGCAAGCGGCCGGAGATTGCCGCCAATCCGAACGAAATCGCTACGGATCGACGACCGAATCCAGCGTGGCCATGTCGGTGAGTACGGCGGCGGCCGACCGGACGAGCGGAACGGCGAGCAGCGCGCCGGTCCCCTCGCCCAGGCGCAGTTCCAGGTCGATCAGCGGCGGCCGGCCGAGTCGGTCGGCGAGCGCCCGTCCGCCGGGTTCGGCCGACGCGTGTCCCGGGATCAGGTAGCCCGCCACGTCGGGACACAGCGCGACAGCGGCCAGCGCCGCGGCGCCACTGATCACGCCGTCGACGACGACCGGCGCCCGGGCGGCGGCGCCGGCGAGGACGACTCCGACCAGCGCGGCGTGCTCGAGTCCGCCGAGCGACGCGAGGACGCCGAGCGGGTCGCGGTCGCCGCCGTGTCGTGCCAGCGCCGACTTGACGGCGTCGAGCTTGCGCGACGTCCGGGTGTCGTCGAGGTTCGCGCCGCGGCCGGTCACCGCCTCCGGCGCGACTCCGGTGAGCGCCGCGATCAGGCAGGCGGACGGGGTCGTGTTGGCGATCCCGACCTCGCCCGTCGCGAGCAGATCGGCTCCGGCCGCGAGCGCCTCGTCGGCGGCCTCCGCACCGACCGCGATGGCGGCCGTGCACTCCTCGATCGTCATGGCCGGCTCCGCCGTCAGGTCCCGGGTGCCGGCGCGGACCCGCCGGTCGCGTACGCCCGGCGGCGGAGTGCCACTCCCCATCGTGCCGACGTCGACGGCCGTGACGGTCGCGCCGACCGCATGGGCGATCGCGTTCACCGCCGCACCGCCGCCGGCGACGGTCGCGACCATCGCGGACGTCACGCTCTGGGGCCAGTCCGAGACGCCACGAGCGTGGACGCCGTGATCGCCGGCCGCGACCACGACGACCGGCGCCGAAGGCACCGGGGGCGGACACCGGCCGGCGATGCCGGCAAGCTGGGTGCCGAGCGCTTCGAGCCGTCCGAGACTGCCCGGCGGCTTGGCGAGCCGGGTGTGTCGTTCGCGCGCGGCGTTCGCGGCGTCGGCGTCAGGTGGGCGGATCGTCTGGACGAGCTCATCGAGGGTCATGTCGGTCTCCTTGGACGATGTCGCGCAGCGCCGCGACGAGACGCTGGTTGGTGGCCCGGTCCCGGACCGCGACCCGGACGGAGTGGTCGTCGAGCCCGGGAAAAGTGTCGGCCCGCCGAGCGGCGAGCCCGTGGCCCAGCAGGGCCTCGCGCAGGCCGGGTCGTGGTCCCTGGACGAGCAGGAAGTTCGCGGACGAGTCCCACACCCGCAGGCCGTCGACGGCCCGAAGGTCCCGGATCAGGTCGGCCCGCAGCCGCGTGACGGCATCGGCTCGCGAGCGCCGCTCGGCCTCGGCGCCGACGAGGGACTCGAGCGCCGTCAAGGCCAGCGTGTTGGGACTCCACGGCTGCCGGCCCTCGGCGAGCCGGGTGATCAGCGTCGCCGGTCCGACGGCATAGCCGACCCGCAGCCCGGCCAGACCCCAGAGCTTCGTCAGACTCCGTACGCAGAGCAGGCCGGGCAGGTCGTGGCGGCCGGCGATCCCGACGGCGTCGTCGAGGAACTCCGCGAACGCCTCGTCGACGACGACGGTCCGGCCCGGCCGGCACAGTCGCTCGACCGTCTCGACCGGGTCGAGCACGCCGGTCGGGTTGTCGGGACGGCCGAGCACGACGAGGTCGGCGTCACCCGGCACGGCGTCGGGATCCAGCGCCCAATCCCGATCGCGCTCCCGCATGACGCGTACGACCGCGACGCCGCTGTCGCGAAGCGCCGCCTCCGGCTCGGTGAACGACGGATGGACGCACGCCGCGCGACGCGGCCGCAAGACCGACCCGAGCAGCCAGAACAGCTCACTCGCCCCGTTGACCACCATGCACTCGTCGGCGTCACGACCATGCCGGGCGGCGGCTGCAGCCCGGGCCGGCCCGTCGTCGGGGTAGCCGGCCAGGTCACTGACCCCGGCCGCCAGGCGCTCGGCGAGCCATTGCGGCGGGCCGGGCTGCACATTGACGGCGAGGTCGACCGCGCCGTCCGGCACCTGGGTGTCGCCGTGGCTGCGCAGCGACGGCTCGACCGTACCGGCCGGATCGAGACGTGCGAGAGGCGTGACCCGGCCGCCGATGACGAGGAACGCGTCGTCTGCCGCGTCGGCGACCGTTTGCACGCACAGCCCGTGCAGGTCGACGTAGCGCCGGGCGCCGGGACCCGCCGCGTGGACGCCGAGGCCGGGCTGGCCGGCGATCACCCAGGTCTCGCCGTCGCGACTCGCGGCTGCGTCGGTGAACGCCCGTACCTTCGCGACCAGCCGGGACTCGACCTCCTCGTGACGGTCCGGGTCCGGCGTCTCGTCACCGATCTCGACGCCGTCGATCTCGAGGGTCTCGGCGAGCCAGGTGTCGAGGGCGTCGACGAGGACGAAGGCGCCCAGCTCAGCGTCCGCGATCGCGCCGCGCAGGTCGAAGCTCTCGACTGTGCGCCAGTGCGGCGGCCGATCCGCCTGGTGACGGGCCACCCGGGCCGCGAACTCGGCGTCGCGTACGGCGGCCGGCACGACGACCACGACGGGTCGCCCGCTGGCGGCGGCGTGCCGGGCCGCGAGCGTCGACTTGCCGGCCTTCTGGCCGCCGAGCAACAGGGTCAGACGTCCCATCCCATGCCTTCCCGTCCGAGTGCCACGACGACTGCCGCGACCACGAGGTTGGTCAGCGCCACGGCGGCACCGTAGACGTCGCCCGTGCCGCCGCCGAGCCGCCGACGGGCGAAACGCCGAACCGCCGCGACCGTCAGCGCCGCGGCCAGGAGCGGCACCGGAGCCCACCAGCCGACCGCCACGACCGCGGCCACCGCGGCGGTGATCCCGGCGATCGCCAGGTCGCGCCGGGCGGGCGATGTCAACCGGGCACCTTGGCCGTCGGACCGCGCCGCCGGCAGGGTCGCCGCCAGCACGATCGGCGCCCCCCGGCCGACGACGTGACCGGCCAGCAGGAGGCCGGCGACGTCGAACCAGTCGGAGGTGCCGTACGGAGCCAGCAGCGCGACCCGAAAGAGAACGTCTGCGACCACGGCGATCGCGCCGTAGGAGCCGAGCCGGCTGTCCCGCATGATCGCGAGCCGCTCCGACGGAGTCGCACCACCCCACAGGCCGTCGATCGTGTCGGCGAGCCCGTCCTCGTGCAGCGCGCCGGTGACCACGACGGTCGCGACGACACTCAGCACGGCTCCGGCGAACGAGCCGAGCAGCGACGTGCCCACCCACCATCCCCCGAGGCCGACGGCCGCGACGACGACGCCGACCATCGGGAAGTACGCCGCGCTCCGCGTGAGGCCCGGCTCGTCGCGTTCGATCCGGCCGACCGGGATCCGAGTCAGGAAGCCGAGGGCGGCCCGGGCGTCGGTGATCGCTCCCATCAGCCACGCCTCCGGCGACGCAGGCCGACGACGCACGCGGCCGCGCCGATCGACACCCAGACCGCCCGACCGACCAGGCACAGCGCGGCCTCGGTGTCGGCCGCGACGGGCGGGCGGCCATCCGGGTGCAGCGTGTACACGCCGGGTTTGGCCAGCCGGACGTCGAGCCGCAGGGCGAGCCCGGCCATCGGCCAGCCGGCGTTCGGCGACGGTGTGCGCCGGGCCTCGCGACGCAGCCGCGACCAGGGCACCTGCGGTCCGGCGAGGGCGACGCCGGTGAGCCGGGACGGCACCAGGTTGAGCAGGTCGTCGGCACGGGCCGCCACGAGACCGGCATACCGCCAGCGCCGCGTGCGATAGCCCCACATCGCATCGGCGGTGTTGGTGAAGCGATAGAGCGCCGCGGCCGGCAGCCCGCCGCAGACGTACCAGAACAGCGGCGCGACGACCGAGTCGGAGAGGTTCTCGGCCAAGGACTCCAGCGCGGCCTGCCGTACCTCCGACTCCGACAAACTCTCGACGTCGCGGCTCACGAGGCGTGCCACGGCAACCCGGCCAGTGGCGACGTCGACGGTCAGCGCGCGGTCGACGGCGCCGACCTCGTCCAGCAGCAGCCGCCCGCTCAGCAACGGCCACAGCACAACGCCGAGCACGACGGCCCGCCGACCCGGCGGCGCATCGCGAACCGCCCGCTCCACGGCGGCCCCGGCGAGCACCGCCGCGGCGGCTCCGGTCGCCCAGGCCAACCCGCCGGACAGCATCGCGCGCCGCGGCGGCTCCGACGGCACCGCGCGGGCTGCCGCGTCGAGACCGCGTCCGACGGCCCGTACCGGATGCAGCCGGAGCGGCGGCTCGCGGAAGGTGGCGTCGAGTACGCCGGCGACGACGACCGCACCGGCGCTCACGGCGCGTCCTGACGGGCGTGTCCCCGCATCGGGATGACCACCAGGCCCCCGCCGGGATCGTCGACGACCCGGACCCGGGCGCCGTAATGGGCGGCGATCAGCTCCTCGGTCAGCACCTCCGGAGCCGGCCCCTCGGCGACGACCGCGCCGGCCACGAGCAGTACCAGAGAATCCGCGAACTGGCCCGCCGTCGTGAGGTCGTGCAGCGCGCTGACGACGGTCAAGCCGCGTTGCGAACGCATTTCGTCGACCAGTTCGAGCACCTGCTGCGCATGGCCGAGGTCGAGGGCGCTGGTCGGCTCGTCGAGGAGCAACAGGGGCGCCTCCTGCGCCAGCGCCCGCGCGAGCACGGTCCGCTGGAACTCGCCACTGGACAGCGACGTCACCGGCCGTTCGGCGAACTCGCGGAGCTCCAGCGTGTCGAGCAGGTCACCCACGACGGCGAGGTCGGCGGCGGACTCGATGCCGAGGTACGGGACGTACGGCGTCCGCCCCAGCAGTACGTAGTCGACGACCGCCATGCCTTCGGGCCGGGCCGGCTCCTGCGGCACGACGGCGACGGTACGGGCCCGCTGCCGCGAACGGAGGCCGGCGAGCCGTACTCCTTCGAGCTCGATCCGGCCCTCGTGCGCGACCGCACCCGCGACGGCGCGCAGCAGCGTCGACTTGCCTGCGCCGTTGGGACCGACCACGGTCACCCAATGCCCGGCCGGGACCGTCAGCGTGACGTCGTCCACCACCTGGCGGCCGAGCAGCGTCACACCGACCTGGTCGATCGTCAGGCCCGTCACCATCGGCTCCCGGAGGTCCGCAGCACCAGGGTGAAGAACGGCGCGCCGATGAAGGCGGTCACGACCCCGACGGGCAGCTCGCCGGGCGCCACGATCGTCCGGGCGATCAGGTCGGCGCCGACGAGGAACGCGGCGCCGACGATCGCCGCCAGCGGCAGCACGACCCGGTAGGACGCGCCGGCCAGCATCCGCACGATGTGCGGCACCACGATGCCGACGAACCCGATCAGCCCGCTCACGGCCACCGCGGCCGCCGTGCCGAGTGTCGCGGCGAGCACGACCACGAGCCGCACCCGCGCCGCCGGCACACCGAGGCTGCCGGCTTCGTTCTGGCCGACGCTCAAGACGTCCAGCAGCCGTCGATGCGCCAGGATCACGGCCAGGGCTACGACGATGTAGGGCAGCACGATCAGCACGTCGTGCCAGCCGGCGGTGAGGAAGCGGCCGAGGATCCAGCCGTACACCTCCCGCAGCGAGTCGGTGTTGCGCTGGTTGACGTACGTCTGGACCGCGGTGAGGAAGGCCGCGACCGCGACGCCGGCCAGGATCAGCGTGTTGGTGTCCCGGCCGCCCACACCGCGACCGAGGGCGTACGTCGCCGCGACCCCGGCCGTGCCCCCGACGAACGCGATCACCGGCACCAGGTTCTGGTCGACATCGTTGACGATCGCCAGGGTGGCGCCGAGACCGGCTCCGGCCGCGACACCGAGGAGGTACGGATCGGCCAGCGGATTGCGGAAGACGCCCTGGTAGCCGGCGCCCGCGACCGCCAGCATCGCGCCGACCAGCATCGCGAGCACGATGCGCGGCGCCCGGAGCTCCCACAAGACCGCGGACTCGAGCTCGCTGAGCCCGCCGTCGACGTCTATCCCCGGGACGTAGTTCACGATCTCGATCGCGATGGCCGACGCCGGCAGGCCCGCCGGACCGACGGCCATCGCGATCAACACCGTCGTCACCAAGAGGCCGACGGAGCCGACCAGCCACCGCCACGGCAGCCGTACTGGCCGCAGCGGCGTGGTGTCCTCGGTCTGCGTCGGAGGCGACGACGGCGTGGTCATCTACCCGACCGGCTGGAGTTCGGACCGCGCGTCGAAGAGGACCTGGAGGTAGTCGACGACACGGGGGCCCCAGCGGCTCGCGATGTCGGGATCGACCTCGACGACGTGACCGTCCTGGACGGCGGTCAGATGGTCCCAGCCCGGTCGACCGGCGATGTCCTCGGTCGTCACGCCGCCGTTCGCGCCGCCGTCGGCGAAGAAGATCAGGTCGGGATCGGAGCTGAGGACGTACTCGGGCGACACCTGGGGGTAGTCGCCGGCGGCGTCGGGCGCGTCGTCGGCGATGCTGGTCATCCCGGCCATCTCGTAGAGCTGACCGATGAACGTCGAGCTGGTCACCGTGTAGAGGTTCGCGTCGAGCTCGTGGAAGTACGAGACCGGCGCGCCGTCCGGCAGGTCGGCCGTCATCGACTCGATGTCGGACCGCATCTGGCCGACCACCTCGCCGGCTTCGCCCACGTGTCCGGTGGCGACGCCGAGCTGCTCGATCTGCTCGTACGTGCCGTCGAGGGTCACGGCCGCCGGGAGCAGCAGGGTCGGGACCTCGACCCGGTCGAGACTCGCGACCAGGTCGCCGGGGTCGGACGAGGCGATCACGAGATCGGGTTCGTAGCCGAGGATGGCCTCAACATTGGGCTCGAAGCCGTCCAGGTCGGTGGTCGGCGCCTCCGCCGGATAGTTGGAGTACTGGTCGGCGGCGACGACCTGGTCGCCGGCGCCGATCGCGAAGAGCATCTCGGTGGCGGTCGGCGACAGCGAGACGATCTGCTCGGGCTGCGACTCGAGCTCGACCGCGTTCTTGCCGCTACCCACCGTGACCGGGAAGCTCGCGGAGTCGGACGGTGCGCCTGCGGACGTCGACTCGGGATCTTCGTCGCCGCAGGCGAGCAAGAGGAACGGGGCCAGGACGAGTCCGGCCAGGGTCAGGGAACGTTTCATCTAGCGCCTCCTTCTCGTCGGTGGAAGGGGCGCGGGGACTTGCCGCCTCGCGATCCGCCCTTCGACCGAGGACGTTCTCGGGCCACGAGACTGGCGACCTGGCTCGTCTCACCGCGCAGGCGGCGAGCTTCACAGTTGCGGGACAGCGCCGGATTCGCACCGGACTTCGCAGAACTCGCAGCACCCGGACCGAGGTCCGAGCACATGTGATGCTACCGCGCCCGGCCCGTGGGGATACCACGTTCTCGTGGTACGTACTCACTCCGCATGGCATGCAAGCCGTGCATAGTGCGGTCGTACCACGAGAACGTGGTAATCGTGTGGCGGATGTGGCTGCGCGCGTCAGCCGCCGTGCGCGGCCTCGTCCGCCTGCACGGCGCGATTCCAGTCGGGCTTCTCGACCCGCCAGCCCTCGTCGGGGGCACCGCGGCGCCAGTAGCCCGAGACCGACAGCTGGTCCCGCTCGATGCCGCGGTCGAATCGCAGATGACCCCGCAGTTCCTTCACCATGCCCGCCTCGCCGTGCAGGAACGCCTGCCCGGTCCCCGGCGGCAGCCAGGCGGCGCGTACGGCCGCGGCGAGCGGGTCACCGGCGACGCTCGGCGCCTCGTCGCGATGCACCCAGACCACCGACAGGTCGCCTGGCGTCGGCAGCGGCTGCTCCTCGTCCTTGTCGGCGACCTCGACGAAGGCGTACGCGGGCATGCGGACCGGCATCCGTTCGAGTGCCGCCGCGATCGCGGGCAGAGCGCACTCGTCGCCGATCAGCAACTGCCAGTCGACATCGGCGCGTGGCCGGTAGCCGCCGCCCGGTCCTCGGACCAGCACCTCGTCGCCCGGCCCGGCCGCGGCCGCCCACGGGCTCGCGAGTCCGTCGGTGCCGTGGTCCACCACGTCGATCGTGAGCTCGGCCGCGTCGGGATCCCAGGCCCGTACGGTCAGCGCCCGCATCGGCGGCCGGTCCTCTGACCCGGCACGCGGGAAGAGCAGCTTGACGTACTCGTCGGCGTACTCACCGGCTGGCAGGCCGACCAGGTCGGGCCCACCGAGGACGAGACGGATCATTCGCGGCGTGACTCGGAAGGTGCGGACCACGCGTGCCGTGCGGATCTGGCGGTCTCTGGCCCGCGCGCGATCCCGGGACTCGGTCATGGCTCCGAGACTAGGGTGCAAGGAGGAACAGCGACGAGGAGGGCGCATGAGTCGCACGGATCCGACGCAGTTCATCTACCCCTTCGCGGCCGGCAACAAGGACCAAAAGGACTTACTCGGCGGCAAGGGCGCCAACCTCGCCGAGATGACCAACCTGGGTCTGCCGGTGCCGCCGGGGTTCACGATCACCACCGAGGCGTGTCGCTTCTATCTGCGAGAGGGCAAGGAACCGCCGCGACTGGCCGTGCAGCTCACCAAGGCGGTCCGGCAGCTCGAGGACGAGTCCGGCCGGGATCTCGGCGACGCCCACGATCCGCTGCTGGTCAGCGTCCGCTCCGGCGCGAAGTTCTCGATGCCCGGGATGATGGACACCGTCCTCAACATCGGGCTCAACGACGAGTCGGTCCGGGGCCTCACCGAGATCTCCGGCGATCCGCGCTTCGCCTGGGACTCCTACCGACGGTTGATCCAGATGTTCGGCGACACCGTGCTCGGCATCGACGGCCGGATCTTCTCCGACGCGTTCGACGCCGCGAAGGAAGCCAAGGGGGTCGAGTCCGACCTCGATCTCGACGCGGCCGACCTCGAGCAGATGGTCGGCACCTACAAGGGCATCGTCAATGAGCACGCCGATCGCGAGTTCCCGCAGCAGCCTCGCGACCAGCTCGATCTCGCCGTACGCGCGGTCTTCGAGTCGTGGAACACCGAACGGGCCCGGCTCTACCGGCGCCGCGAGCGCATCCCGCACGATCTCGGCACCGCGGTCAACATCTGCACCATGGTGTTCGGCAACCTCGGCGAGACGTCCGGCACCGGCGTCGCGTTCACCCGGGACCCGGCGACCGGACGGCAAGGCGTCTACGGCGACTACCTCTCCAACGCCCAGGGTGAGGACGTCGTCGCCGGGATCCGCAACACACTCAGCCTCGAAGACTTCGCCGAGCTCGACGAGAAGTCCTACCGCGCCCTGCGACGCAGCATGCGGCTGCTCGAGACCCACTACCGCGACCTGTGCGACATCGAGTTCACCGTCGAGCGGGGCAAGCTGTGGATGCTGCAGACCCGCGTGGGCAAGCGCACCGCGGCCGCCGCGTTCCGAGTCGCGGTCCAACTGGTCGACGAGCAGCTCATCACGATCGACGAGGCGCTGGAGCGCGTCACCGGTCAGCAGCTCGCTCAGCTGATGTTCCCGCACTTCGACGCCGCCGCCGACAAGCAGCGGCTGACCAAGGGCATGGCGGCCTCGCCCGGCGCCGCCACCGGCGAGGCGGTGTTCGACTCCGCCACCGCGCAGGCCCGGGCCGCCGAGGGCAGGCAGGTCATCCTCGTCCGCCGCGAGACCGACCCGGACGACCTGGGCGGCATGATCGCGGCCGAAGGCATTCTCACCAGCCGGGGCGGCAAGACCTCGCATGCGGCGGTCGTCGCCCGTGGCATGGGCAAGACCTGCGTCGTCGGCGCCGAGGATCTGGTGATCGACGCCGAGTCACACACCGCTCGCGCCGGCGGCGAGAGGTTCGCAGAGGGCGACGTGATCGCGATCGACGGGTCGACTGGCGAGGTGTTCCTCGGGGACGTGCCGGTCGTGCCGTCGCCGGTCGCCCGCTACCTCGACGAGGGGCTCGACGCCGCATTGGCTAACGCCGACAGCGAGACCGGTGAGCTCGTCAGGTCGGTCCATCGACTACTCGGCCACGCCGACGACATCCGGCGACTCCACGTACGTACGAACGCCGACATCGCCGCCGACGCGACCCGCGCTCGTCATCTCGGCGCCGAAGGCATCGGACTGTGTCGCACCGAGCACATGTTCCTGGGTGACCGGCGGCCGCTGATCGAGCGCGTGATCCTCGCCGACGGAGATGCCGAACGCGATGCCGCGCTCGACGCACTGCGGCCGCTGCAGCGGGACGACTTCGCCGAGCTGCTGGCGGCGATGGACGGGCTGCCGGTGACGATCCGGCTGCTCGACCCGCCGCTGCACGAGTTCCTGCCGGACCGGACGGAGATCGCCGTCCGCGTGGCGGTGGCCAAGGAACGCGGGGAGTCCGTCGACGAGGACGAGCGGCTCCTCGCGGCCGTGCAGCGGCTGCACGAGGCGAACCCGATGCTCGGCCTGCGCGGCGTCCGGCTCGGCCTCGTCGTTCCCGGCCTGTACGCCTTGCAGGTGCGCGCCGTCGCCGAGGCAGCCGCCAGTCGCCTGGCGGCCGGCGGCGACCCCCGCGTCGAGATCATGGTGCCGCTGGTCGGGTCGTGGATGGAGCTGCACCTGGTCCGCGACGAGCTCGAGTCCGTCGTCGCCGACGTCGCCGCCGAGCATGACATCGAGCTGAGCTTCCCGATCGGCACGATGATCGAGCTGCCGAGGGCCGCGTTGACGGCCGGCCGGATCGCCGAGACGGCCGACTTCTTCTCGTTCGGCACCAACGACCTGACCCAGACGACCTGGGGCTTCTCCCGCGACGACGTCGAGGCGGAGTTCTTCGCCGCCTACCTGGAGAAGGGCGTCTTCACCGTGTCGCCGTTCGAGACCCTCGACGCCTTCGGTATCGGCCGGCTCGTCGAGATCGCCACCGCCGAGGGACGGCAGGCCCGGCCCGGGCTGAAGCTCGGCGTCTGCGGCGAGCACGGCGGCGACCCCGAGTCGGTGCACTTCTTCCACCAGGTCGGGCTGGACTACGTATCCTGCTCACCGTTCCGCGTGCCGGTGGCGCGGCTGGAGGCCGGCCGGGCGGCGCTCGCCCACGACTGACCCTGGCCGCCACGTAGGACTTGCACTTTGTGGTCGCTATGACGCCCGCAACAGCAAGTCTCTGGTCGATGCGACGCGACGGCGGTAGTACGCGTAGGTGACGGCGAGCAGCAAGGGTCCCCACGCCGTCAGCGGCAGGTAGCAGGCGGCCATCAACACGGCCCACCAGCCGTGCGCCTCGTCCTCGGCGGAGCCGCCGCCGGCGAAGAACACGAACGGCATGTGCATCAAGAAGCCGGTCAGGACGAGACCGCCGACCATCGCCGGGACGATCGCTGCCCACGGCCGGACGGCTCGACCGCCGACCAACGGAATCTATGCGGTTACGCGTTCGCCCCACGGCCGGACCAGACCCACGGTGAGAAACGCCAAACCCTCGGCGAAGACGCTCAGTGCGATCACGTACACAGTCCCCCATCCCGGAGACGACCGGGGTGCAGGGCTACGGCTACTACCGGCCGGATCCCGAGGCGGCGGCCAAGGCGGTCGACGAGGCGCGTCGCCGGCTCGGGGACGATCGCTATGACGACGCCCTCGACCTGGGCCGCGCCCTCCAGCCGGACGAAGCCGTCCGGCTGGCCTTGGGCGAGCGATCCAGCGGCGCCTGACGCCCGGCCGGTCGCACACCACTCGTACACCCGAGGCTGTGCGTGGCCTGCGTGCCAGCGGCCGGGCCACAGTGGGACGAGACACCGAGACTGCCGACACGAGAGGAGCCATCGTGCCCGAAGCACCAGACGTCGAGCACGCATCACCGCCGACCACAACGCAGTCTGCCCCCTGGCTACCGCCGGACTTCGTCCATCCGACGCGGGTCCCCGTCGCCTTCGGGCACCACCTCCGGCCGATCCGGGAGAGCGACGTCGACCTCGACATGGTCGCCGTCATGGGCTCGCAGCCGCGGCTGTGGCAGACCTACGGCCGAGCCTGGGGTTGGCCGCCGGCCTCGATGACCCGCGAGCAGGACCGCGTCGACCTCGCCCGGCACGAGGACGAGATGGAGCGGCACCTGTCCTTCAACTACGCGATGTTCGACGCCGACGAGACCGCCCTGCTGGGATGCGTCTACATCGACCCACCCGAGAAGACCGGCGCCGACGCCGAGATCTCGTGGTGGGTGGTGGACGAATGCGTCGGGACCGAGCTCGAAGCGGCTCTCGACGCCCTGGTGCCGCGCTGGATCGCCGCGGACTGGCCCTTCACCGGACCGCGCTACGTCGGGCGGGACCTCAGCTGGGACGACTGGCTGGCCCTGCCGGACAGCGAGTGAGCGCTAGATTGCGAGCGTGACCGCGAGGAACGTACCGGGAGCCGCGTCGACCTGGGTCGTGGAACGGGTAGCGGGTCCGCGGCGACCTGCCGAGGTCGTCGGGCACGGACCGCACGCGGTCTACGTCGACGTCGATGGCGACTGCGTCGGCGTGCTCGCTCGCGACGCAGTCGACCTGCCGATCGGGCTCCGCACGACGCTGCCACGGCTGCCCGGACTCGACACCGGCACTCCTGTGGTGGTCGGCGACGGCGCGGTGCGGCTCGGCGAGGACGTCGTCACGGTGACGCGGCTGGTCGATCCCGTCGTACCGCGGCTCGGGCGGCTGCCGCCGTGGACACCCGGCGTCCAGCTCGATCTCCCCGCGCCGGCGCTTCGAGCCTTGGCCGACTCCGATGCCGAGGCGGTGCTGGCGCTGCTCGGTCGCGGCGACGGGCTGACGCCGTCCGGCGACGACGTGCTGGCCGGCTGGATGGTCGCGCGCTACGCGACCGAGCGGTCGCTGACGCCGGTGGTCGACGTCGTCCTGAGGGCGGCCGCCGACCGGACCACTCGCCTGTCGGCCACGTTGCTGCGACGGGCCGCGGAGGGCGAGGCGATCCGGGTCTGCCGGGACCTGCTGCTCGCGCTGCGGTCGGGGTCGGGTGTCGACGCGGCCCGCGACCGGCTGCTTCGCATCGGCCACACGTCGGGCGCGGCTCTCGCACTCGGCATCTCGCTCGGGCTGGAGGACGCCGGATGAACCATGTCGAGGTACGAAGCGGGGCCTACGCCGACTCGGTCACGTTGCTGCAGGTGAGCCGGTCGGTCGCGACGGAGCCCGACGTCGACGCGGCGATGGTCGCGATGGCGACGCCACTCAACCTGGATCTGCTGGCCGGCATGGGGTTCCAGCTGCCCGAGGCAGGGCCGAACGACATGGTCGTGGCGATCCGGATCGCGCCCGGCGGCGACCTCGCCGTGGCGCTGGCCGCGGTCGACAAGGCACTGGCGGAAGCCCGGCGTACTCCAGACGCCGGAGCGGTCGACATCTCACCACCACGGACGACCGCCTCGGCACTGCGCGACTCCGACGCGACCCTGGCGCTGATCTCCGTACCTGGGCCGCATGCCTTCGTCGAGGCGATGGACGCCTTGGCGGCGGGCCGCGACGTCATGGTCTTCAGCGACAACGTGCCGCTGGACCAGGAGGTCCGGCTCAAGACGGCGGCGGCCGAGCGCGAACTGCTCGTGATGGGGCCGGACTGCGGCACGGCCGTCGTCGACGGCCTCGGCCTGGGCTTCGCCAACGCGGTACGGCCCGGGCCGGTCGGAGTAGTGAGCGCGTCCGGCACCGGCTGTCAGCACGTCCTGAGCCTGCTCGACGCGGCCGGAGTCGGGATCACCGCTGCCCTCGGCGTCGGCGGCCGCGACCTGTCCGAGTCGGTGGGCGGAAGCTCGACGCGGCAGGCGCTGCGCCGACTCGACACGGATCCGGCGACCGAGCTGATCGTGGTCGTGTCGAAGCCACCGGCCCCGGGCATCGCCGCGGGGCTGCGTCGCTTCGCGAGCGAGCTGTCCACGCCGGTGGAGTTGCTGTTGCTGGGCCGGGGCGATCCGGATCTCACGGCCGGGACCGAGCGGGTGCTGGCCGCGCTCGACCGACCGGCACCGACCTGGCCGACCTGGGGCAAGCGCGCGGCCAGCCCCCGCCAGGGCTACGTGCGCGGTCTGTTCGGCGGCGGGACACTATGCGACGAGGCAATGGTGATCGCGACCGAGACACTCGGGCCGGTGCGCAGCAACATCCCCCTGGAGTCAGGCCTCACTCTCGACGCGTCTCTGACGGCGCCGGCGCATCTGATGATCGACTTCGGCGACGACGCGATGACCGCGGGCCGGGCGCACCCGATGATCGATCCGACGCTGCGGCTGGAGCAGCTCGCGACGTTCGCCGCCGATCCCGACACGGCCGTTCTGCTGCTCGACATGGTAATCGGCCACGGGGCCCATCCGGATCCGTCGGTCGAGTTCGGCCCGGCGATCCGGTCGGCCGTCGAGAGCGACGTGCCGGTGGTCGTGGCGTTGGTCGGGACGACCGCCGACCCGCAGGACCTGGACCGCCAGGCGACCGCGCTGGCCGACGCCGGTGCCGACGTGTTCGCGTCCAACGCCGCGGCGACCCGCCGAGCGGTGTCGCTGGTCGAGCCGGGAGGCGATCGATGACCGAGGCCCGTCCGATGACCGACCCCTCCGTCGTCGCCACCGGCTTCGATCTCCTCGCGGACGCGATCGAGACTCAGGCCGCGCCGGTCATCCGAGTCGACTGGCAGCCCCCGATGCCCGGCACCGAGGACGACCTCGCCACGGTCGCGGGTGACCCACGTCGCGCAGCCGCCAACGCCGAGGCGGTCCGCCGGATGCTCGATGTCCAGGCGCACCTGGTCGACGTGGTGCCGGCTCGCGAGTCACTCGGCCTCGGGGCCGGCGACTTCTTGCACGCCGGACCGCCGATCAGCTGGGACCGAGCCTCCGGCCCGATGCGCGGCGCGCTGATGGGTGCGTGCGCCTTGGAGGGTCTGGTCGACGACCCCGAGCGGGCCGCGCCGATGCTGGCCGGTGGCGCCCGGGCCACCGGGACCGAGGCCGCCGGAGCCCAGGCCACCGGGACCCAGATCACCCTGGATCCGTGCCATCACCACGGCGCCGTCGGGCCGATGGCCGGGGTCGTGTCCGCGTCGATGTGGATGTGGGTCCTCGAGGATCCGGCCACCGGGCGCCGTACGTATTGCTCGCTCAACGAGGGCCTGGGCAAGGTGCTGCGCTACGGCGCGTACTCCTCGGCCGTCCTCGACCGGCTGCGCTGGATGTCGAGCACCCTCGGCCCATTGCTCCAACGCGCGGTTCGGGCCGCCGGACCGGTCGACATCACCGCGATCCTGACCCAGATGCTGCACATGGGCGACGAGGGCCACAACCGCAATCGGTCCGGCACGCTCATGCTGCTGCGCGACCTCGGGCCTGCGCTTGTCGCGGCCGGTTCGGGTGACGACGTCGCCGAGGCGATTCGGTTCATCGGCGGCAACGACCACTTCTTCCTCAACCTCGCGATGCCGGCCTGCAAGCTCGCACTCGACGCGGCCCGCGACGTCCCCGGCTCGACCATGGTGGTCGCGATGGCTCGCAACGGCACCGACTTCGGCATCCAGGTGTCGGGCACGGGCGACCGGTGGTACACCGGCCCGGCCCAGGTCCCAGAGGGTCTCTATCTCGGCGACTACGGCCCGGACGACGCCAACCCGGACATCGGCGACTCGGCGATCACGGAGACAGCGGGCCTCGGTGGCTTTTCGATGGCGGCGGCACCGGCGATCGTGCGGTTCGTCGGAGGCACCGTGCCCGACGCGCTCGCGACCAGCCGCCGGATGTACGAAATCACGCTGGCCGAGAGCCCGCGCTGGAGCATCCCGGCCCTGGAGTTCCGCGGCGTACCGACCGGAATCGACGTGTCACTCGTGTGCCGGACCGGGATCCTGCCCCAGATCAACACCGGCATGGCCGGCCGGGTCGCCGGCGTCGGTCAGGTCGGCGCCGGGCTCGTGACGCCACCGGCCGAGATCTTCCCCGCCGCACTAGCGGCTCTCGCCGATACGGTTCCCTGACACCGCATCGCTATCCCCCACCATCTGACCCTCGAGTTCCGAGTTAGCGTCGGTGTGGACGCGATGACAGCGAGGTTAGGTCCTAACTCAAGCGGCGCCAGCGAGCATCGCCGGCAACAAAGAGGGCTTGCAGTGGCCGATGGTCAGCCCTCGCCGGCGATAAAGGCGCGGATCGAATCCGCGACCAGTTGCACCGCGATCGCGGACAACAGCAACCCACTGATCCGGGTCACCAGGGTGACGCCGGACTCCTTGATCACCCGCAGGACCACGACCGAATAGCGCATGAAGAGCCACAGCGTGAGATGGACCCCGATCACCCCGAGCGCCACCGCCGCGAAGGTCGGCCAGTCGTCGACGCGCTCGACGAACACCATCGTGGCGACGATCGCGCCCGGTCCGGCGAGCAGTGGCGTGCCGAGCGGTACGAGGGCGACGTTGACGTCCTTGGTCTCGCTGGGTGTCTCCTCCTTGCCGGTCAGCAGTTCGAGCGCGACCAGGAGCAGCAACAGCCCGCCGGCGCATTGCAAGGCCGGTAGCGAGATGTGCAGGTACGTCAGCAGCTGCCGGCCGAATAGGGCGAACGACACGATCACCAAGAACGCGACGGCAACGGCCTGCCAGGCCTGGCGGTTGCGCTGCCGCGGCGTCTCCTTGCTGGTGAGGGCGAGGAAGAGCGGAATGGTGCCAGGTGGGTCCATGATCACGAAGAGCGTGACGAAGACCTCCGCCAGCAGGGTGCCGTTGACGACGCCGTTCATGGCACCGCGGCTTGCAGCCGTTCGAACTGCTCGAGATCGGTGGTCTCGCCACCCAGCGGGTGATCGAGCTTGCCGGTGCCGTGGTAGTCGCTGCCGCCGGTCGCGACCAGACCCAGCTCCGACCCGATCTCCGTCAGCTGCGCCCGCGCCGCCGCGTCATGGTCGAGATGGTCGACCTCGATGCCGGTCAGTCCGATCGCGGCGAGGTCGGCCAGGACGCCGGCCGTCAGCACTCGCCGGCTGCCGCGGCCCCATGGGTGGGCGACGACGCTGACGCCGCCCGCCTGTCGTACGAGGGTGAGCATCTCGGCCAGCTCGGTGGCGTAGTGCGAGACGTAGCCGGGCCGCCCCCATCCGAGGTAGCGGTCGAAGGCCTCCTCCCGATTGCGTACGACTCCCAGCTTGACAAGCGCGTCCGCGACGTGCGGCCGGCCGGGCGACGAGGCTTCAGTCGAGACGCCGTCGACGTCCGCCTGGGTGATGGCGATGCCCGCCTCGCGCAACCCGGCCAGCATCGCAGGCAGTCGATTGATCCGGCCGGCCCGAATCTTGTCGAGCTCCGCGGCGAGCGGCGGATAGTCCGGGTCGAGGTAATAGGCCAGCAGATGAACGCCCGCCCGGGCGTGTAGGCAGGAGATCTCCATGCCCGGAACCAGCTGGAGCTCCTGAGCCGCAGCCGCTCGGCGCGCTTCATCCCATCCGTCCGACGTGTCGTGGTCGGTCAACGCCAACACATCGAGCGACGCGTCTCGGGCATGGCGAATCAGCTCAGCAGGCGAATCCGTTCCGTCGGAACAGTTCGAGTGGGTGTGCAGGTCGATCAGCACCGCGCCAGCGTATCGGTCGCAAACCCGGCATCTCGGGACACTCGTGTCCGACAACTCCTACAGGCGTCGCGACAGGCCGCTTAGCGGGATCACGTCGAGTTGGCCGAGCAGAGTCCGCAGGTCGACGAAGGTCAGCCCGTCGCGAATCATGGCGCCGGCCGTCGCCGGCCACCCGATGATCCACAGCCAACGGCCGGACGCCTCCCCGACCAGGACGTCACGGTCGTCGCGCTCCCCCACCCACCACAACGGCGCGACATGCTGGCCGGCCAGGATCCGGGTCGCGGCGGGGAAGCCGCTGATCTGGCGGCCCACGTCGAGCCCGACCGCGCCGGCGTAGAAGGCGCCGAGACCGACACCGGGCTCCTCGCAGACCAGAACCAGGTCGGCGTCCCCGGCGATCGGATCCGGACCGCTGCAGGCGAGCACGGTGGCCTGCTCGGGTCCGTCCCCGGCACGGCCGACGCCGGAGACCGACCAGTTCGCCGGCATCGGCCACGGCAGCCACGTCGGCAGCTGGGCGTCGGTGATGTGCTTCAGCAGCACATGCACCGACGGTTCCTCGTACGCCCCAAGCGGCGCCACGACTCCGTCGACGGAGCACCACCACCGGCCCTGCTCGTCGCACCGCACCGGCGTCCCACAACGGGGGCACCGCTTGGCCCGATCCATCCCCCGAAGGTGCCCTGCCGGATAGGCCGGGTCAAGTACCGGACGTCCCGAAACGCCGGTCGGCACCCTCGACCAGCAGCCCGCTGAGCCACGCCGCCAGATCGACCGGTCGCCAGGCGCCGGAGCCGGACAGCAGGATCCGTACGCCGGCCTCGGCCGTCGAGGCGATCACCTCCGCGAGCACGGGCGCGACCTTGCCGGGGTCCTCGACATCTCGCTCGGCGAGGTAGGCCGTGACGAGCTCGGTGAGCGCACCCAGGATCGACTGCCGCGCCTGGTGTACCCGGTCGGCGACCGCTGGTGGATGGCCGTGCTGCGCGTCGTAGACGACCCGCCACGAGTTCGGCGCCGACGTCGCGGCGGTGAACAGCGCAGCCATGCCGCCGGCGAGCATGCTGCCGAGGTCGCCGACGTCCATCCGTTCGGGCAACGCCGCCTGGACCGCGGTCAGCAGCCGCTGCTCCTCACGATCGAGCAGCGCGGCGTAGACACCCTCCTTGTTGGGATAGCACTCGTAGACGACCGGCTTGGTGACCCCGGCCGCGTCGGCGATGGCCGACATGGTGCTCGCGAAGTAGCCCTTCTCGACGAAGACCTCGAGCGCCGCGTCGAGCACCATGGGCCGGCGCTTCTCCGGACCCAGATGACTCGCGCGTCGACGCATCGTGCTTCCTTGCCGTCTCCCGCCGGCAGGGGATGCCTCGAGGCGGAGGCCTCGAGGCGCCTCCTTCCATCGAAGCCTGGCACACCTGATGCGAGGGCGCCACGCCCGTGTGGCTTGACGGTCTCGCCTTGTCGGACGCTCATCGATCGACCTCCGGTGTCCCTCGGGTTCGTCGCTCCTGCACCTCAGACGTCGTGGCGGACGGATCGGGTTGGGGTACGCGGCGAATCCAGTCGGCTCGGCTGTGGAACCCTGTGCGGCATGCAGCTCACCGAGACGTTCACCTGGCGTGGCCGGCGCGTGCGATGGGGCCGCCAAGGATCAGGTCCCGCGGTCGTCTTCTGTCACGGCACGCCGTGGTCGTCGCGGCTGTGGGCACCGTTCGCGACGGCGATGGCATCGGGGTTCACGACGTATCTGTGGGACATGCCCGGCTACGGCGAGTCGTCGAAGGCCGCGGACCACACCGTCTCGCTCGACGTCCAGGGCGAGCTGCTCGCGGATCTCCTCGCCCATTGGGAGCTCGACGCTCCGCACGTGGTCGCCCACGACTACGGCGGCGCCGTAGCGCTTCGAGCCCACCTGCTGCACGACGCGCCGTACGCCTCGCTCGCGCTGGTCGACGTCGTCGCGCTGGCGCCATGGGGATCGGACTTCTTCCGGCTCGTACGCGACAACACCGATGTGTTCATGTCGTTGCCGTCGGCGATCCACGAGGGTGCGCTGCGGGCGTACATCGCAGGGGCCAGCCGGCGCGGACTCACTCGGGAGCAGTCCGACCTGCTCGCCGGGCCGTGGCTCGACGACGAAGGGCTGGCGGCGTTCTATCGCCAGATCGGCCAGGCCGACGAGGCGTACACGGACGAGATCGAGCCGCGCTACGGGACTCTGGAGCTGCCCGTCCTCGTCGTCTGGGGTCGCGACGACACCTGGATTCCGGTCGATCGCGCCGACCGGCTGGCCGCAGCGATCCCCGGCGCGCGGCTCGAGATCATCGACGACGCCGGGCATCTGATCCAGCTCGACCAGCCGGTCCGGCTCGCCACCACCCTGCAGCGCTGGCTGGCGTCCCAGGCGTGACCTGCTCCGCGCCAGCGGGTTGAAGTCGAGACGAAGCCGATCTGAAGACCGGGGTCGGCGAGTCTCTCGACATCACCCCATCGACAGCACGAAGCGATCATGAGCAGCCAACGGAAGACCCTGGTGGTCGTCGTCACCAGGCCGGACGCGACCCGGCCGGGCTCGGCGCGGGCGAGAAGGACTCGCTCGTCCCGCGAACCTGCACATGGGAACTGGCGACGCCGGGCGACACCGTCCGGGTCTGGGTCCAAGACACCATCGGGCTGGCGGTCATCCCCGGCGGCGGCCGCTCGCTGCGGATCGGCGCGCACGACGCGATCCGGTCGCTCGGGCCGACGGTCGGACCGCTGCACTCCTGCCAGGTGGCGATCGGCGTCACCGGCACCTCCCGCGTCGACGTCGTGGTCAACTCCAGCGCCGGCCAGAGCCTGGCCTGCTCGGTCGCCATGCGGACCGCGCGACTCGTGGAGCCGAATCTCCGCTGAGGTCCGGCACTTTGCATGGCGTGTCGTCACTTCGCATGGCGTCGACGCCGTGCAGAGTGCGCGTGTACCACGACATCGTGGTAAACCAACGGGGGTGACGGAGCGGATCCCATGCGTGGGCGCGCTCGTCCGCGACGACGGCGGACGGCTGCTGCTGGTCCTCCGGTCGCGGCCCCCGGCGGCCGGCACCTGGTCGCTGCCCGGCGGCCGGATCGAGCCCGGCGAGTCCGCCGAGGCGGCGTGTGTACGCGAAGTGGCCGAGGAGACCGGGCTCGTCGTCGACGTCGTACGCCACGTCGGCCAGGTCGAGCGGCCAGCGCCGGGCGGCGGCACGTACGTCATCGACGACTACGTCTGCCGGACGGTCGGCGGCGCCCTCCGCGCTGGTGACGACGCCGGCGACGCGCGATTCGTCCCCGATGCGGAGCTGGATCGACTGCCGCTCACCCCACTCTTGCGGGAGACCCTGCGGGACTGGGGCGAGCTCGGTTGACTCAGGCGTTCCAGCGCAGGATGACCGGCGTCTCGCGTTCGTAGCCGAGGGTCGACACGGTCGCGGTGTCGAGCCGATAGAGCCGGCCTTCGGCGACCGGTTGGCCGAGCCAGCGGGCGGTCAGGGCGCGCAGGCAGTGGCCGTGCCCGAACACCAGCGTCGCGCCGCCCCCGTCCCGCGCCCGCGCGATGACGCGGTCGACCCGATGTGCGACGTCGTCGGCGGTCTCACCGTCCGGGACGCCGTCGGACCATACGGTCCAGTCGGGCACGCGCTCACGGATCTGGACCGTCGTCAGCCCTTCGTAGGCACCGTAGTTCCACTCGACGAGGTCCGGCGTCACCTCGGCCTCGGCGAAGCCGGCCAGCTCGGCGGTGGTGCGGGCCCGGGCCAGCGGGCTCGTCAACACGAGGCCGAACCGCTGTCCGTCCAGCCGGTCGGCAAGCTTCCGGGCGGCCTCCACACCCTCAGGGAGCAGCGGCAGGTCGGTCGTGCCGGTATGGCGACCGGAGCGGCTCCACTCGGTCTGCCCGTGTCGGGCCAGCCACAGCGTCGCGTCGGAGGTCATCAGCTCTGCTCGCTCCGGACCCAGGCCGCCACGCCGGCCGCCGCCGCCATCGCGAGCATCAGCAGCCAGCTTCCACCGGGCTGGTAGCCCTCTCGCCCGAAGCCGCCGTCGCCGTCGTCTTGGTTGATCCCGATGACGAGGACGAGGAACGCCACACCGAAGAGCAGGCTCACGATCTGGACGAAGCGCGGGCTGGCCGGCGAGTCGGAGTCGACCATGACGGCCAAACCCACGATCAGCAGGAGATGCAGGGCCACCGCCACGACGATCAGCAGCGTCATGAACGTCAGATCGCTGTCTTGGGCTTCGCCCCAGAGGCCCGCCACCGTGACCGGCTCGCCGTCGGCGCGATACTCGGCGAGTCCGTTCACGACGCCGGTGGCTCCGGCCGGGTTGAAGATCGGCCAGAACAGCATCAGGACGGCCACCGTGAGGACCGGCCAGACGGCGGTGCGCACCCGTACTCGCTCGAGATCCGCCGACAGCCGGCCCAGCTCGTCGCGCAGGCGACGCAGCGACTCGGTCTCCTCGACGGGCATCGTCACTCGTTCTCCGCCGGCTCGGGTCGGCCCGGCTGCTCGCCACCACGCGCGTCGAGGTAGCTCTGCTTGGGCACCATCACCTTCCGCCGGAAGACGCAGACCAAGGTGCCGTCCTGGTTGTGGCCCTTGGTCTCGACGTGGACGATGCCCCGGTCGTCCTTGGACGTGCTCTCCCGCTTGTCGAGCACGGTGGTCTCGCCGTAGATCGTATCGCCGTGGAAGGTCGGCGCGACGTGTCGCAGCGACTCCACTTCGAGGTTCGCGATCGCCTTGCCCGACACGTCGGGGACGCTCATGCCGAGCAGCAGCGAGTAGACGTAGTTGCCGACGACGACGTTGCGGCCGAACTGGGTCGTCTCCGCGGCGTAGTGCGCGTCCAGGTGAAGCGGGTGATGGTTCATCGTGAGAAGGCAGAACAAGTGGTCGTCGTACTCGGTGACGGTCTTGCCCGGCCAGTGCTTGTAGATCGCACCGACCTCGAACTCTTCGTACGTGCGCCCGAACTGCATGAGCGGCACCCTACTCACTCCCAGGTCGTCGGCACGCCGTGCGGAGCGGCCACGCCGAGGATGCGCCGCTCGCCCGGCCAGCACTGGAGCCCGACGAGGAACTCGTGCTCCGCGTCGGGAGTACGCCGTTGCGGCTCCAGCGTGAGTCGGGCCAGGACCGATCGCTTGGTGGCGGCGGATCCCAGGGCGTCGAGTCGCTCGTCGATGGCGTGCCGCTCGGCTCGCGGCAGGTACTGCCACATCACCGAGTGCCACAGCACGGTGACACAGGCGGGCGCCAGTGCCAGCCGGCGCACCGTCGACAAGGCGTCCTCGCGGCGCACCGTGACGGGAACTCGATCCGAGATCTCGAGCGCACCCCGAAGCCGGGCGAGCCGCGTCGTCTGATCCGGCCAGACGTAGGACAGCAGTCGCAGCCGGCCGTCTCGCCGGCCGGGGTCGATCGGTGCCAGGTCGCTCCCCGCCCGGTCGACGATGTCGAGCTTGGCGTCGGTCGGCGGCGGCGACCCGTGCCAAGCGTCCTCGAGAACGACCGGACTGTCCTCTGGTCCCCAGTCGGCGCCGCCGGTCACGTAGCGGTAGTGGTCGGCTCGCAGATTCAGCCCCGCGCTGGCGCCGATCTCGTGCAGCCAGATGGGCAGTCGGTACTCGCGAGCGATGTGCAGCAATCCACCGAGCAGGGCGGCCGAACGGCCGACCTCGTTGGTCTGCGGCGCCTGGTCGAGCAAGGGGAGGAGGCGGTCGCGGTCGCGCGCCAGGAGATCGCGGAGAGCGGGCCAGGCCGCATCGGCGTCGGCGTCGCCACCGACGCTCGGGTAGCACGCCGCGAGGTCCGGCGCCTCGCCCTCCAGGACGAGTCGATGCACGGCGCCCATCAGACGCAGCGCCAGGGCGGACGGGCCGGAGTCGTGCTCGTAGCCGACGAGCACCTCGTGCGTCGGGCCGCCGGATTCGAGGTCGTCGGCGAGCCGGTCGATCAGCGCGGCGTAGAGCGGCGATCCGAGTGTGTCGCAGGCGGCGGCCTGCGTACGGAAGTGGTCAACCCGGGGGTCGCCCATCTCAGCTGCTGCGCCAGGCGAGCTTGGTCAGCAGGTTCTGCGCCTGCTCGGCGTGCTGGTGGTGGCAGAGCACGTCGTACGTCGTCGCGACGACGCTGCTCGTCGAGGTGAAGTCCCGCTTCCCGCCGGTCAACGCGTAGCCGATGATGCCCATGATCGCGCCGAAGACGGCGCCCGCGATGACGGCGAGGATGACGAGGAGGAACCAGTTGCTCTCCTCGGCGGTGAAGAGCGTCAGGATGACCCCGGCGAAAAGTCCCCACCAGGCGCCACCGACGGCACCCGTCGCGGCGGCGCGGTTGCGGTCGAGCCGGCCCGTGACGCGCTCGACCATCCGCAACCCGTTGCCGACGATCGTGACGTGCTGGACCGGAAAGCCTTCGTCGGACAGGAAGTCGACTGCCCGCTGCGCCTTTTCGTAGGTGTCGTAGCTTCCCACCGTCGTCCCCGACGGCGGGACAGGAAGCTTCATCGGCATGGCGGACTCCCTTCGGACTCACTGCTTCCATCGTCCCACTCTGGAATGAAATGCGCCTGAGGGTCGCGCGTGGCCGCCCGATAGGCTCGCGTGGATACCGACGCGACTCGGGGAGACACCTTTGAGCACCCAACCTCCCGGCAATCAACCTTCCTCTGGACAGCAGTCGTCCTACGGCCAGCCGCCGCCCGGACGGTCGCCGTACGGCCCGCGACTGGAGAAGCGCAAATCCAACTCCACGCTGATCGTGGTCGTCGTGATCGTCGTGCTGGCTCTCGCCGGCATCGTCGGCGCGGCTCTGCTGCTCACGGGAGACGACGACAGTGCGAGCAGCAGCAGTGAAACCCTTGAGGGCGACGGCTACAGCTACGCGATCCCGGAGGGTTGGGAGGAAGCCACCAGCGCGGCGGGTGGCACCGAAGGCATCGACTTCGTCGTACGCGCCGACGACGACGTAGAAGGCTTCCGCAGCAACATCCTCGTCGAGGTACAGCCCGCGTCCGGGACGACCGACCCGGAGTCGATCAGGGACACGTGGGAGGCCAACATCGGGACTGCGGTCGGGGCGACGCCCGAACCGATCGACGACACGACGATCGACGGCCAGACGGCCCTCGGGGTCCGGGTCGAGACGACGCAGCAGGGCATCGACGTGATCCAGGTCGCCTATCTCACGATCAACGACGGCAAGGTCTACTCGATCGCGATGAGCTCCCATGCCGACTCCGAAGCGGAGGCGACCGGGGAGTTGGACCAACTCCTCGACAGCTGGTCGTGGGCGTAGGAAACCGTGACGGCGGGAACGGTCGTCGTACCGGCCGCCGACCCGGCAGCAGGGAAGTGAGGACTTCGTGAGCAGCCAGCCCCCTTCGTACGGGCAGCCCCCGCAGCAGCCGCCGTACGGCCAGCCGCCATATGGCCAGCAACCGCCCGGGCAGCCGCCGTACGGCCAGCCGCCGTATGGCCAGCAACCGCCCGGGCAGCCACCGTCCGGGCCCCCTCCCGGCGGACCTCCGCCCGGCCAGCAACCGCCGTACGGGTCTCCCGGTGGCCAGCCGCCCTACGGGCCGCCGCCGCAGAAGCGCAAGTCCAGCACCGCGCTGATCGCCATGATCCTGATCGTCGCGCTCGTGCTCGCCGGCGGCGCGGTCGGCGGCATCCTGCTGCTCGGCGGCGATGACGACGGCGGCGGGAGCTCGGGGGACACGATCACCGGCGACGGCTACTCCTACGCCCTGCCGGAGGACTGGCACGACGTGACCGAGCAGGCCCTCTCGGGCAACCCGCCGGGCGCGATCGACACCGTGACCGCATGGGGCGAGCAGTTCAACGGCGCCCCGGCGAACGTCATCGTCGAGATCGGACCGGCGGTCGGCGTCAGCGACCCCGAGGAGCTGCGCTCCACGTGGGAGTCCAACATGGCAGCCGCCACGCAAGCCACGCCGGAGCAGATCGACGGGACGGAGATCGGCGGCGAGACCGCCATCGGCACGGAGATCCGCCGGTCCAACCAAAACGGCATCGACATCGTCCAGATCGCCTACCTGACCATCCACGAGGGCAACGCCTACTCCGTCGCGCTCAGCACCAACGCGGACAGCGAGGACGAAGCCCGCGGCACGTTCGACGAGCTGCTGAGCAGCTGGAGCTGGACCGGCAGTTCCTGAGCCGCTAGCCGTCAGCCGGACCCGCCCTCGATGAGGTCGACGAGCTCGGCACGCGACAGATCCGTGCTGTCCATCGCGCCGACCTCGTCGAGCAGCGCCAGCGACTCCTGCCAGCTGGCCCGCGCGTCGACGGGCCGGACGGTGTCGCGCTGGACCGTACTTCGGCGACACCGTGAAGCGGGTCTGGCGAACGGCGAACGGCCAGACCTGACCGGCCCGTCGGCCAGCCATCAGCACGTGGCGGGTGCGTCGAACTCACGTCGGGTTCGGTGCACCCGCCACATCAGCTCAGCGCAGCTTGTACTCCTCGAGCAACCGGCGGCCGATGATCATGCGTTGGATGTCGGCCGTGCCCTCGCCGATGAGCAGCATCGGCGCCTCGCGATAGAGCCGCTCGATCTCGTACTCCTTCGAGAAGCCGTAGCCGCCGTGGATGCGGAACGACGCCTCGACGACCTCGGCGCAGAATTCCGACGCGAGGTACTTCGCCATCCCCGCCTCGAGGTCGTTGCGCTCGCCGGAGTCCTTCTTGCGGGCGGCCATCACCATCATCTGGTGCGCCGCCTCGACCTTGGTGGCCATGTCGGCGAGCCGGAAGAGTACGGCCTGGTGGTCGGCGATCTTCTTGCCGAACGCCTCACGCTGCTGGGCGTAGTCGATGCCGAGCTCGAAGGCCCGCCGCGCGACGCCGCAGCCACGCGCCGCGACGTTGACCCGGCCCACCTCGACACCATCCATCATCTGGTAGAAACCTCGGCCCGGCTCGCCACCGAGGATCTGCCCGGCGCCGATCTCGTGTCCCTCGAAGATCAGCTCGGTCGTGTCGACGCCCTTGTAGCCCATCTTCTCGATCTTCCCCGGGACGGTGAGGCCCGGCGCGGTCTCGCCGAAGCCGGTCTCCTTCTCCACGAGGAAGGTCGTCATGTTCTTGTAGACCGAGTCGGCGCCCTCGTCGGTCTTGACCAGCGTCGCGACCAGGTTGGCCGACGCACCGTTGGTGAGCCACATCTTCTGGCCGTCGATGGAGTACGAGCCGTCGTCGCGCCGGGTCGCCTTGGTCTTGATCGCACTCACGTCGGAGCCGCAGCCGGGCTCCGACATGCTGAAGGCGCCGCGCACCTCGCCGGTCGCCATCCGTGGGAGGTAGCGCTGCTTCTGCTCGTCGGTGCCGTGGTGGATCAGCATGTGCGCCACGATGAAGTGAGTGTTGATGACGCCGGAGACGCTCATCCAACCGCGGGAGATCTCCTCGACGGTCAGCGCGTACGTCAGGAGCGACTCGCCGAGCCCGCCGTACTCCTCCGGGATCGTGAGCCCGAAGATGCCGAGCTCCTTGAGGCCGTCGACGATGTCGGCGGGGTACTCGTCCTTGTGCTCCAGCTCGGTCGCGACCGGCAGGATCTCGTTGTCGACGAAGGCCCGTACCGTCTTGAGGATCTCCTCCTGGACGTCGGTCAGGCCCTCGGTCGCGGCTAGACGGCTCATGTCGAGGAGTATCGCCGTTGCGCGAGGCAGACCACCATGAGGGCCCTCACACCGGCTCGGCGCGGGGGCTCAGCGGCGACTGGTGCTGGCCAGCCGAGGCTTGGGGAAGTAGTTGGCGCCCTTCTTGTCGGTGTAGCGCGACGAGACCCGGTAGAGCCGTCGCGGCACCCGCGGACTCTGGCTCGTGATGTCGGCCCATCGATCGGCCAGCTCGCGGAGCTGCTTGCGGGACTGCTCCGGATCGGTCTGCCGCTCGAACTCCCATGCGTCGCGCGCCGAGAGCTGGAGCGCGTGATACCACGTCGCCGACTGGAGATGCTGCGCCGACAGGTCGCCGGGGCGCAGCGCCGTCACGAGCGCGGCGGTCGCGGCGGCGGCGAGAGCGGCGATGCCGGCGTAGGTCGGATAGTCGGCGAAGGCGGTCCCGCTGGCGACGGCGGCGAAGACGGCTGTCGCCCCGCCCACGACCCACTGGAACGTGCCCCAAAACCCCGCGGCCGTGACGTGCCGTTCGGCCTGTAACCAGCTGTCTCGCTCCAGCTCCTGGATGAAGTCCCGAGTACGGATGACGACGTCGGCCGGGTTGGGCGGGTCCGGCTCCGTGAAGTCTTCGAGAATGCTCGATGTCTGCGCTGCCTGCTCGTTCACGATCCCTCCATTCGACGCTCTGTCCCATCTTCTCGCGACGGGTACCCTCACACGAACCGGGCAATCCGCCCAACCCGCCCAAGTCTGCGGCGCACCCCGTCCGTCTCGGGCACGTCAGCACACCGTAGACGTCGACGGCCCGTCGCCCGTGCTCCCGCGCCCAGCCGACGCTATCGATGTCGACGGACGCCTCATCGGGGGCCCGCGGCGCGCCTACACGCGGCGATCAGACCAGCGTCTCCGCATGGTCGGGAACTTCGGTCTGCATCTCCCGCGGCGGTCGCTCGTAGCCGCTCGGCTTCGGTCTCGGCGGCAGGTCGAGTGCCTGCCGCTGCACCTCGTGGTAGGGGATGGTCGACAGCAGGTGGGCGACCATGTTGATCCGCGACCGGCGCTTGTCCTCGCTCTCGACGACGTACCACGGCGCTTCCGGGATGTCGGTGTGCACGAACATCTCATCCTTGGCCCGCGAGTAGTTCTCCCACCGGCTGATCGACTCCAGGTCCATCGGCGACAGCTTCCAGCGCCGCATCGGGTCGTCGAGCCGCGAGTGGAAGCGCCGCTCCTGCTCCTCGTCACTCACCGAGAACCAGTACTTGCGGAGCAGGATGCCGTCCTCGACCAAGAGCCGCTCGAAGATCGGGCACTGGTGCAGGAACCGGTGATACTCGTCCTTGGTGCAAAAGCCCATCACCCGCTCGACCCCGGCGCGGTTGTACCAGCTGCGGTCGAACAGCACGATCTCGCCGGCCGCCGGGAGATGCTCGATGTAGCGCTGGAAGTACCACTGCGTGCGCTGCCGCTCGGTCGGCGCCGGCAGTGCCGCGATCCGCGCGACCCGGGGGTTCAGATACTGCGTCACCCGCTTGATCGTGCTGCCCTTGCCGGCCGCGTCTCGGCCCTCGAAGACGATCACGACCCGGGTGCCCTCCGCGCGCACCCACTCCTGGAGCTTGACCAGCTCGCTTTGCAGCCGCAGCAGTTCCTTCTCGTACGGCTTGCGCCGAAGCCGTGGGGGCCGGTCCTCGTTCTTGTCCGCCATGCTCGCCTCCCGGAGTCTGACCGATATGCCGCAACAGTACGGCGGTCCCGGCCGGACCGGCATCGTACGAATCGGGTGGGGCGACGTGGCCACTCGGGACGCCGACCGGGACACCGTCCGCCACTCGCGGCCGGCTGAGGGTGTCGACCCCACGCCCGATCGCGTCTGTGAGCAGAATGGGCACGTGGATCTCGACTCGGTCGCGCAGGAGCTCTACGGCGTCGCGCTGGACGACTTCGTGGCGACCCGCAACGGCCGCGCCAAGGAGGCCCGGGCCGCCGGCGATCGAGAGCTGGCCGCCGAGATCCAAGCCCTCGCGAAACCCACCACGGCAGCGTGGCTGGTCAACCAGCTGTCTCGCGAACACGCCGACGACCTCGCGCCGCTGCTCGACCTCGGCCGGGAGCTGCGCGACGCGAGCGCCAAGCTCGACGGCGAGACCATGCGCCGACTCGGCCGCCAGCGCAACGAGCTCGTGAGTCAACTGCTCGTCCAGGCGCGACGCCTCGGCGCCGCCCGCAGTAGCAACGTGAGCGACGACGTGGCGGAGGACGTCCGCCGTACTCTCGAGGCCAGCTTCTCCGACGCCGAGGTCGCCGACGAGGTGTCCACCGGACAGCTGACCCGAGCAGTCGAGTACGCCGGATTCGGCGAAGTCGCCGGCCTCGGCGGACCGACGGGGATCGTCCGCGAGAACCGAGCGACCGGCCGGAAGGCCTCGAAGCAGACCGACAAGGCCGCGAAGCAGTCCGGCCAGCCGTCCAAGCGGACCTCGACCGCCAAGAAGGCGGCGAAGACCGCCAAGTCGACGCCCAGCAAGCCGACCGACCTGGGCGCCCGCCGACGACAGCGGGCCGAGCGGGAGGTCGCCGAAGCCGCCCAGCGGCTGGAGGCGGCCCGAACCGCCCGAGAAGAGGCCGCGCAGGAGACCGAGCGCACCACAGCCGAGGTCGAGCGGACCGAGGCCGACGTCGAGCGGCTGCGCGCCGAGCTCAGCTCCGCCGAGCGCGAGGCGAAGTCGGCCCGCCAAGCCGAGCGCTCGGCGCAGCATCGGCTCACTCGCGCCGAGCGGGAGCTGGCCGGCCTCGAACGGGCCCACGATCGGGCAAAGGACCGACTCGGCGACCTCGACGGCTGACCGCCGAAGCATCCATGCAGATTCTGACCTTCGGTCACGGGACCGCCGACTCGGCGCAGATCGTACGGCTGCTCCGCGGCGCCGACCTCGCTCGGTTGGTCGACGTACGCACGGCGCCGGGCAGCCGACGCAGCCCGCACGTCGCCCGAACCGCGATCGAGCGCTGGCTCCCCGACGCGGGCATCGGCTATCGATGGGAACAGCGGCTCGGCGGCTGGCGGAAGAAGCCGGCGGACTCACCCGACACGGCGTTGCGCAATCGGCCGTTCGCCGGATACGCCGCCCACATGCGTACGGCCGACTTCCTGGCCGGGATCGACGACCTGCTCGACGAGGCGGCCCGCGTCCGCCTGGCCGTGATGTGCGCCGAGTCGGTGTGGTGGCGGTGCCATCGCCGACTGATCGCGGACCACCTCGTGATCGTGCGGGACTGCGACGTCCGCCATCTCCTGCACGACGGCTCGGTCCGCAAGCACCAACCGACCGCCGAAGCCCGGGTCGACCCGGAGCGCGGCGGGCTGATCTACGACGCCGGACAGCAGCCGCTCGACCTGTGATCGACACAGCGCCACCCGTACGGTTAGGGGATGGCTGACAAGGCAGACGTGATTGTCCTCGGAATGGGAGTCGGCGGCGAGGCCGTCGCGGGCGCGCTCGCGGACGAAGGGCTCGACGTCATCGGCATCGAGGGCCGGCTGGTCGGAGGGGAGTGTCCCTACTGGGGCTGCATCCCCAGCAAGATGGTGATTCGGAGCGCGAACCTGATCGCCGAGGCCGACCGGGTCCCCGGCATGGCGGGGCA
>Ga0075421_100000515_pt1 | contig 40667 bp, 35 predicted proteins | sample SoiMetdeltSBSDD5_FD_75292 | JGI IMG/M metagenome (GOLD analysis project Ga0075421, IMG submission 75292) | Bulk soil microbial communities from a Populus tree surrounding site in Tennessee, USA - Soil MetaG P. deltoides SBSDD5 | ecosystem: Environmental > Terrestrial > Soil > Tree plantation... | reverse complement strand
CGCCTAACCTTACATTCGACGTCTCGCGCGCCCATCACTCCACCGCCAACCCGCGATACAGCAACCACCCCCGCGCCTCCTTGTCCCCCCGCTTCGCCGCCAGCCGCTTCCACGGCGCCGCCTTCGCCTCGTCACGCGGCAGCCCGAACCACCCTTGGTCGTAGAGGTTGCCGAGGCTGGCGATCGCCCAGTAGTTGCCTTTGTCGCCGGCTCGCGTGAGCCACTCGACGCCCTTCGGCACGTCGGCGGCGACGATCTCGCCGCTCGCCAGCTCCTTGCCGTAGAACATCATGCAGAAGCTGTCGCCGGTCTCGGCGCAGCGGCGCCACCAGCGCAGGCCCTCGGCCGGGTCCTTCGCGAGGCCGCTGCTGCCCTCGACGTAGGAGCGCGCGAGGATGCGCATGCCGTAGGCCTCGCCGGCGTCGGCGGCGGTGCGCGCCAGGGCTGCGGCACCGGCGTCGTCGAGGTCGGGGACGTGGCCGGAGACGAAGAGCCGGACGAGCATCGCCGCCGCGGCGCCATCGCCGCGGGCCGCGAGCGAACGTAGCCGGGCGACGCCGTCGGCGACGAGGCGGCGCAGCGGCGGCGTCCACACCACGGCGTTGGCCATCGCCTGATAGCCGTCGGAGCCGGCCACGGCGGCCCGCTCCATCAGCGGCCCCACCTTGGCGGGGCTGCGCTCGCCGGCGACGCCGGTGCCGTGCAGGAAGGCGAGCATTTCGATGGCGAAGCGCTCGTCGCGGCCGGCGGCCCGCTCGAGCAGCCCGATGGCGCGCGGGACGTCGCGGCGGCCGCCGTCGCCTGCCAGCAGGGCCACCGCGAGGACGTTCTCGGCCTCGGTCTCCCCTGCCGCCACCGCGCGCTCGAGCAGCTCGAGGCCGCGCGCCGGCTCGGGCGCGACGCAGGTGCCGAGCCCCGGGTAGAGCACCAGACCGAGGATCTGCGCGGCGCACGGCGAGCCGGCGCGCGCCGAGCGGTCGAGCCACTCGATCCCTTCCTTGCACGGGGCGCCGGAGCTGCGGCCGTTGAGCAGCAGGCGGCCCGCCTCCGCCATGGCGGCGACGTTGCCGGTCTCCGCGCCGCGCCGATAGTGCGCGAGGGCGGTGTTGCGGTCCGCCGGGATGCCGCGGCCAGTTTCGGTCAGAAAGCCGAGGTTGTACCAGGCCCAGCCGCGCCCCTGCGCGGCGGCGAGCTCGAGCAGTCGCCGCCCCTCGACAAGGTCCTTGGCGCCGGCGAGGCCGACGATGCGCGCGGTGCCCACCGCCTCCTGGGCCATGGCGTCGCCCGTCGCAGCCATCGTTTCCACGGCCTTCGCCGAGCGCGCATAGAGCGTGGCGGCACGGGCGAGCGGCTCGGAGCCGGGCAGCTCGCCACTCTCGTGACGCAGGTGGAGTTGCAGGGCGAGGCGGTAGCTCGCCATCGGGTCGCCGCCGGCGGCCGCCTGCTCGAACAGCGGCAGCGCGCCCTTGGGATCGTACGTGCCGCCGCTACCGTTGAGCGCCTCGGCGCGGGCGAGCAACTCGCGCGCCGGCGGTGGCGGCGCCGCGGCGGCGGGCTCCGCCGCGAGGGCTCCGCGCGGCACCATCGCGACGAGGGCCAGCACCGCCACCAGGAAGCGACCTCGCGCGGACGCCCTCACTCCTCCCCCAGCGCCGCGTAAGCCTGCCGCAGCTCGTGATCGACCCACGCCGGGTCGGCGGTTGCAGGAAGCGCCGCGCGCGCCTCGCGCAGCAGGTCGATGGCGCGCCGGGGGTCGCCTCCCGCAAGGTGCGTCCTGCCGACGGCTCGCAGCACGTTGAGCGGCGGCTGGGCGAAGGTGCGGCGCACCCGCGCCAGCACCTCGTCGGCGGCGGAAACCTTCCGCTGCTTCTCGAGGAAGCTCGCGAGCTGCTCCCATCCGCCGACGTCCCTGGGGTCGAGCTCGACGATGCGCCGCAGGGTTGCCTCGGCGAGCTCGAGCTGGCCGCCTGCGGTCGCCGTCTGGGCCAGGCGACGCAGCGACTCGACGTCGTCGGGCGCGGCGAGCGCCTGGCGGGCCAGCACGGCGGTAGCGGTCTTCGGGTCGCCGACCCGCGACAGCAAGTCGGAGGCGCAGCGGCTGGCCTCGGCCTGCCCCTGCACCGCTGCCGTGTGCTGGCAGATGCGCGCCGCGGCCTCGGGCAGGCGGCGCGCGCCGCCCTTCTGGGTCGCCACCACCGCCAGCAGCTCGAGGCCGGCGTCGCGGTGCGGCTGCGGCCCCGCGACGTGGCGCCAGTAGAGCCGCTCGGCGCCGGCGAGGTCGCCGGCCATCACCGCGTCGCGGGCGGCGAGCAGCTCGCCGATCGCCGCGCGGCCGGGCTCGTCGCTCGCCATCAGCCTGACCGCGAAGTCGGATGCGCGCGACGACTTGCCGAGCGCGGCGTAGACGCCGGCCAGCGCATCCACCACCTCGCGCTCCTGCCGCCGCTCGAGCTGCCCTTCGAGGAGCGTCGCCGCCGACGCGAGCTGCCCCCGCATCGCCAGCTCCTCGGCGAGCGTCACGGCCTCGCGTCCCCACATCGACCCCGGGAACCGCTCGTGCCAGCGGCGCAGGTTGGCGAAGCGGCGGTCGTCCATCGCCGCCAGCGCGTAGACGATGTCGAGGGCGCGGAAGGCGTATTCGCTCTCCCCCTCGGCCGCCAGGCGCGCCTCGAGGATGGGCGCCACCTGCGCGGCGGGCAGCTCGCCGGTCCAGCGGCCGTTGACGTTCGAGGCCCAGCCGTTGATCGCCTGGGCGAACCGCTCGAACGGGACGCGCCGGATGATGTCGAGGAACAGAGCCTGTGCGGCCGGTCGCCCCTCGCACTTTGCGAGCACGTACCCGGCATTGGCGGGGTAGTCGTCGCCGCTCGCGCCGTCGATCGCCGCGCGCACGAGGGCGATGCGGCCGTCGCACTGCGCCGGCGCCGGCAGCGCACCTGCAGCGCTCAGCGTGGCGCGGCGACGCTCGGCCGGCGGCAGCCGCTCGAGCGCCGCCAGGAGACCGTTCCAGTCGCCGCTCGTGGCGGCGAGCTCCGCCAGTCCCGAGCGTGCACTCTCGGCGACGTTCTGCGGCAGGTCGGGGTCCGAGGCCATCCGCGCCAGGCACGCCTGGGCCTCGTCACGGTACGCAGGACCCATCGTCTTCGCCGCCTGCAGGCAGGCCGGACCGACGTCGGGCCCCGTGGGACGTTCCGCGAAGAAGCGGTCGAGGAGCCGCCGCGTGGCCTCCCGATCCGCGGCGGCCAGGCCCGACGACAGCCAGCGCGAGACGAGCACCGGGTCGTCCGGCGCCAGGGCCGCCCAGCGCACCAGCAGCTCCTCGTCTCGCGTGGCGTTGCGCAGGCCGCTGTAGAGCTCGGAGAGCAGCCGGTAGGCGATGGGACGGTCGGGATGGCGTGCGAGGAACCCCTCCTGCACGTCCACCGCGCGCTGCGTCTCCCCCGCCTGCCGCAGCAGCATCGTCGCCTGCTGGATCGCCATGAGGTCGTCGGGGTGGCGATCGAGGACGGCGAGCACCGCCGCGAGGCGCGCGGCGGAGTCGGTGACCTCGTTGAGCCGGAACAGCTCCGGCCCCGCATCCCGGGGGCGAAGCTGCTGCCAGCGGGAGAGGACGCGCTCGACGACGGCGGCACCCTGCGCGTCGGCCGGGGCCGCGCCGCCGCCCGCGACCTGGAGCTTCGCCTGCGCGAGCACCACCTCGGACATCACCACGACGCCCCACGCCTGCGACTTCCACATCGGGTAGGTGTCGTCGGGCAGCGCCAGCGCCGCCTTCCACGCCGCGTCCACACCCGCCTCGAGCTGCGCCAGGTTGGGCTGCTGCTCTCCCGGCTCGCTCTGGCCTCGGGCTCGCACGACGCCGACGGCCATCAGCACCGACGCGGCCACCAACACCGAAGCGGCAAGGCCCACCCTGGACGAGCGGCTGCAACGCATGGTGGAGGTCTCCAGAGACCGCGTGTCGCGCCTCGGCTCGAGCGATTTCAATTCGGGGACAATCGCTGCACTATCGCGCTTCGGGCGCTTGCCGGGCATGGGCGGAGATCCCGCCCGCTGCATCACGGCGTCGGCTGGACACTGAGCGCACATGGCGCTCGAGCTCCACCTCCCGCGCCCCTGAGCGCGTGTCAGAGGGCGCGTGTCGCTAGGAGCTCTTCGCCGGTCGGCGACGCGGCTACCCCCCGAGCTTCCGCGCAACCTTCTTGGCCACCGTCCTGACCTTCTTTCCAACCGCCTTTGCTGCGCCGGCGACCGCCTTCTTCGCCTTCTTGGTGGGTTTCCGGGCCGCCTTCGCGACCTTCTTCGAGGTGCTCTTGGCGGCCTTCTTCGCCGCCTTCACCGCCACCGCGGCCTTGCGACTCGCTCCCTTCGCTGCCTTCTTGACCGACTTCGCTGCGGACTTCCGGGTGATCATCGACGACCCTCCTGTTCGATTCGTTGTCGCTGCCGAGACCATGGATGCACGAGCTCGACCACCCGCCGGCGTGGGCGGTATCCCGCGTCGCGCGGGCGATCGAGGCTAGTGCGGCGGACCGCCGACGCGAAGGTAGAACTGGGTAGCCACCAGCTCCACGCCCTTGCCAGCGGGCCCGGCCGCCGGCACGGCGCGATCGCGGCCCGACACGAGAATGGAGCTCGTCATCACGTCTTGCATGGCCTCGTTGCGGGCCGCTTCGGTGGCGCCCGCGGGGGCGAGATCGAGACCCGAGACGTTGGCCTGGGTCTTGGCGTTGAGCAACGACTTGCGCAGGTTGAAGCACGGCGTCGTGAAGCAGACGACGCCGTTGCTCGCGACTTGGAAGAATCCGCCACGCGGCCGCCGCGCGCTGGCGGCGAGCCAACCCTCTCTGACGACGAGCTGCCCGAGCGGCGAGCCGGTCCCGCGTGCCGCCACGAGATCGCCGCGGACGACGCCGCGGCCGTCGAGCACGGCGTTCTCGAGCTCGGTCGTCGCCGCCGGGTCGAGGCCGAGCTTGCTCCAGTCGATGGACGCGACCTGGCACATCTCCGCCCTGCCACGTCCGGGGCAGGAGACCCGCGCCTGGTTGAGCATGCTGACGAAGAACCCGCCGCACGTGGGCGCCGGGCAGAGACGCGGATCCGGCTGCACGCTGAAGTAGCCGGACGTGGCGGGTCTGCCGCCACCGGGTGGGAGGCTCGCGGCGAATGCCGCGGCCGCCGTCGCGACCGCTGCCACCGCCGCGATGCGGAGCGCGTTCTTGAATCGCATGGGCTGAGTGTACGCCTCTCGCGGGCGGCCGCAACCCCGGTCCGCGGGCCCCGGCCCGCAAGACCGGCGCAGACTAGGGCGCCAGCGGCTCGGCGGACCCGGGCGGTGGCAAGGCCGGCGCGATCTCGGTGCGGTCCGCCTCCGACCCCGTGGCGCCGCGGGCGACGAGCACCGCGGCGGTCAGGTGGCCGGTGGTGTTGAGCACCGTCGCGAAGAGGTCCGGGATGGCGTCGACGGCGATCAGCACGCCGATGCCTTCGACCGGGAGACCGATGGCGAGGAAGAGCGGCGCCAGCATGAGGAAGGCGCCGCGCGGCACACCGGGGACCGCGAAGGAGAGGAACGTGGCCGCGAAGGCGATGGTGGCGAGCTGGCCCGCGCCGAGCTCGACGCCGTAGAACCAGGCGACGAACAGGGCGCCGATCGTCCAGGAGACCGGCGCGGCCACCTTGAACGTCGAGGCCGCGAGGGGCAGCACGAAGTTCCTCACCCTGGCAGGCATCTCGAGGACGCGATCGGCGCCCTCGACGAGGGCGGGCAACGAGGCGATCGACGAGCTCGAGCTGAAGGCGATCGTCTGCGCCGGCAGGACGGCGCGGGCGAACGTGCGCAGGGACACCCTGCCGCCGGCAGCCGCAACTGGGTAGAGCACGAGGATCGCGAGCACGCAAGCCACCGAGTAGACGACGACGTAGAACACGAACGCGCCGACCAGGCCCGCGCCCCTGGCGGCGAGCGGCAGAACGAGAGCGAAGACGCCCACCGGTGCCGCGGCGACCACCCAGCGCACCAGCACCAGCATCGCCTCGCCGAGGGCGGCGAAGAACCCGAGGAGCGTTTCGCGCGCTCCCGCCGGGCTCTTGGCGACGGCGAGGGCGAAGAGAAGCGTGAAGACGACGAGGGGCATCATCGCGCCGTTCGCGGCCGCGGCGACGGGATTGGTGGGAAGGAGCGACGGCAGCCAGGCGGCGAATCCCGTCGACGCGCTGCCCGCCGAGAGCTCACCCGCCGCCTCGACGGCGCCGGGAGGCAGCGCGGGCCGCGCGGCGAAGTCGCGCGGCAGGAGGCGAAACGCTGCGACCGCGAGCGGCATCGCGAGCGCCGCCATGCCCGCGATGAGGAGCACGAAGACGGCCAGCGTACGGCCGCCGAGCCGACCGATGGCGCGCAGGTCCGCCGCGGAGGCGACGCCGGTGACGAGCAGCGAGACGATGAGTGGGATCACCGTCATCCGTATGGCGTTGACCCACAGGACGCCGACCGGCGCGACGAGGTCGACGGCGCGCAGCAGCGACGCGCTCCCGCTGGCGGCAATGGCGGCGCCGGCGGCAAGTCCGGCACCGAGCGCGACGAGGACCCAGCTGCTCTGTTTCATCGAGCGGTCACTACATCATGAGGTCGCCGCCGTTGATATCGAACGACGCGCCGGTGATGTAGCCGGCGGCCTCCGAGGCGGCGAAGCAGATGAGGTCGGCGACCTCGAGGGCGGTGCCGAGGCGCGGCACCGGAAAGCCCTGCGCCATCGCCGCGAGGCGCTCCGACGACGCGCTCTCGCGGGTGAGCTCGGTGTCGATCATGCCGGGGCAAACGGCGTTGACCGTGATGCCGAACTGGCCGAGCTCCTTGGCGGCCGCTCGCGTCAGGCCGAGCAGCCCGGTCTTCGACGCCGTGTAGTGCGCACCGCCGAGCGTGCTCACCATGCGGCCCGCGGTCGACGAGACGTTGACGACGCGACCGTAGCCCTGCGCCCGCATGTGCGGCACCACCGCCCGTGTGAGCAGGAACGGCGCCGTCATGTTCACCTCCAGGGCCCGCCGCCACTCCTCGGCGCCGATCTGCTCGAAGCGCGTCGTCAGGGGCAACGCCGCGTTGTTGACGAGGACGTCGACGCGCCCGAAGCGCTCGACGGTGTGCCGCACGATTGCCTCGGGCACGCCGTCGGCGGCGAGGTCGCCCTCGACGGCGAGGGCCCGGTCGCCCAGCGCGCGCGCGACGACGGCCGCCCGCTCGAGGTCGCGGACGTGGACGGCGACCGAGGCGCCCCGCTCGTACAGCCGCTCCGCCGCGGCGCGCCCGAGGCCACGGGCGGCGCCGGTGACGATCGCCACCCGACCGCGGAAGTCCCCCTGCGCAGGCTCGCTCGTCATCGCCGAGGTGCCCAGTATCGCGCAGGTCTGGCACCCCGCGACGCGCGGCGCTGGTGCCAGGGGTGGGATCCCTGGCGCGCGCCCCCGCCGAGGACGAGAGAACCCAACGCCGCCTTGCTCAAGACGGCTGGCCGCGACACGCGCGACGCGACATCGTCGCGTCGCGCCGTGTCGAGTGTCGGCTAGGCCTCGACGGTTGCCGCGGCCTCTGCCGCGAGGCGCGCACGCACCGCCACCATCTCCTCACGGTTGGGTCCGAACATGCCGGGGCTCGTGCCGCCCGCCTGCCGGCAGAGCGTCGAGAGCTGGCCCCGGTGGTGGATGTGGTGGAAGAGGATCGACTCCCACAGAAGTTCGCCGACGGTGTGGTCGCGGCCGTCGAAGAAGGCGACCGTGCGCCCGAGGTCGGCGAGCGTGAGTGTCTCGATGCGCGCCACCGCCTCGCGGTGCACGCGCTCGAACTCTGCAGCGAGGGCGGCGATGGCGCGCGGCCGCTCGATGCCCGGCGGGCGGGCGTCGACGGCGAACCTGCCGTTGACGATGCCGTGGCTGATGTAGGCGTCCCCCTCGGCGAGGTGCCAGGCGAGCTCCCCTAACGACCGGCCGCCCGAGTCCGGGCGGAAGTCGTAAGAGTCCTCGGGGAGGGCGCGCAGCAGGCCCGTCGTCTTCTCTGCCTCGCGGTTCCAGATCTTGAGGAAGGTCTCGAGCTGGTTGGGCTCTCTGGACATCGACGGTCCCTTTCGTGGTTCCGGCCCGCAACACGCCGCTCCGCCGTGCCGCCGCGGTGAGGACGACCCTCCTCGCGGTTACGGAGCGCGCTGCGGCTCCGACAGCTAGTCGAACGGAGCGGGGCGGAATCGACAGCCCCGATCCGCCGACAGATCCGTCAGGTGGCGCCGGAGATCGCCACCCTCGCCGTCGAAGCTGCGGACTGCCCGCACCGTTTGCGGCGGCTGGCGGCCGGCGCTAGCATCCCCGCGTGACTCCCCCAGCCCTCGACGGCGTGCCGGTGCTGGTCACCGGCGGCGCCGGCTTCATCGGCTCCCACCTCGTCGACGCCCTGGTGGCGCGTGGCGCGGTGGTGCGCGTCCTCGACAACTTCTCGAGCGGCAGCTGGACCAACCTCGCCGGCCACCGCGGGCACGTCGAGGTGCTGGCCGAGGACCTGCGCGACGTGACAGCGTGCCGCCGCGCCTGTCGCGGCGTCCATGCGGCCTTCCACCTCGCCGCGCTCGGCTCGGTGCCGCGGTCGATGGAAGACCCCGCCACCACCTTCGCAATCAACGTCGGCGGCACCGCCAACCTGTTCGCCGCGGCCCGCGACGAGGGCGTGAGGCGCGTCGTCTACGCCTCGTCCTCGAGCGTCTACGGCGACGCCGGCCGCCTGCCGAGCCGCGAAGGCGAGGAAGGGCTGCCGCTCTCCCCCTATGCGCTCTCCAAGGCGATGGGTGAACAGCTGGCGGCGCAGTTCGGGCGCAGCTTCGGCCTCGAGCTGGTCGGCTTGCGCTACTTCAACATCTACGGCCCGCGCCAGAGCCCCGAGGGTCCGTATGCGGCGGTCGTGCCGCGATTCCTCGCCGCCGCGCAAGCCGGCGTGGCGATGGAGATCGAAGGCGACGGCGAACAGAGCCGGGACTTCACCTACGTCGCCGACGCCGTCGAGGCGACCCTGCTCGCCGGCGGCGCTCCGGCCGCGGCGTGTGGGCGCGCCTACAACGTGGCGGGTGGCGAGCGCGTGACCATCAACCAGCTGGCGGCGCGGCTCGCCGCCGAGGTGGGCAGCGAGGTACCGCCGCGTCACCTGCCGCCGCGCGCCGGCGACGTGCGGGACTCGCAGGCCGACCTCACGGCGGCGCGGCAATCGCTGGGCTACTCCCCTGGCGTGACGCTGGGCGAGGGGCTGCGCCGGCTCTGGGCGCACGGCATGGCGTCGGTCTCGGGTCGCTGAGGCGATGGCTCGCCAGCTCGAGGCCGCGGGGCCGGCCGGCGAGGAGCCGCGGGTCCGGCTCGAACGCCTGCTAGCCGACGGCACCGCCACGGTAGCGGTGCTGGGCCTCGGCTACGTGGGGTTGCCGCTGGCGCTCACCACCGCCGAGCGAGGCTTCCAGGTCCTTGGCTTCGACACCGACGAGGCCAAGGTCGAGTCCCTCAACGCCGGCCGGCCTTACCTGCGGCACGTCGCCGCGGACCGCCTGCTCGATCTGCTGGCGGCACGGCGATTCACCGCCAGCGCCGACTTCGCCCGGCTCGCCGAGGCGGACGTCATCGCCATCTGCGTGCCGACGCCGCTGACGCCCCAGCGCGAGCCCGACCTGCGCTACGTCGCCGGCACCGCGGAGGTCATCGGCGCCCAGCTGCGCCGCGGCCAGCTGGTGGTCCTCGAGTCGACCACCTACCCCGGCACCACCGAGGAGCTGGTGCTGCCCATCCTCGAGCGCTCCGGGCTCGCCTGCGGCACCGACTTCTTCCTCGCCTACTCGCCCGAGCGCGAGAACCCGGGCGATCCCGACGGCAGCGCCAGGCTCGTCCCCAAGGTGGTGGGTGCCGACGACGAGTCTTCGGCCGAGCTCGCCGCCGCCTTCTACCGGCGCATTGCGCCGGCGGTGGTACGCGTCTCCAGCGCGCGCGCCGCGGAGGCGACCAAGCTGCTCGAGAACGTCTTTCGCGGCGTCAACATCGCCCTCGTCAACGAGCTCAAGATCATCTACGAGCGCATGGGCATCGACATCTGGGAGGTGATCGATGCCGCAGCCACCAAGCCCTTCGGCTTCATGCGCTTCGATCCCGGCCCGGGGTGGGGCGGCCACTGCATCCCCATCGACCCCTTCTACCTGGCCTGGAAGGCGCGCGAGCACGGCGTCACGACGCGTTTCATCGAGCTCGCCGGCGAGATCAACGCGCGCATGCCCGAGTACGTCGTCGAACGCCTCAGCCATGCCCTCAACGCCCGCGGCAAGCCGGTCAACGGCGCCCGCATCCTGCTCCTCGGCATGGCCTACAAGCGCGACGTCGACGACGTGCGCGAGAGCCCCGGCTTCGTCATCCTCGACCTCCTCACCCGGCTCGGGGCCCGGCTCTCGTACCATGACCCACTGGTGCCGCACACCTCGGCGATGCGCCACTTCGCGGCCTTCGCCGGGCTGGCGAGCGTGCCGCTGGACCAGTCGATCCTGGAAGCCCAGGACGCGGTGGTGGTGGTCACTGCCCACAGCGGTGTCGACTACGAGCTGGTGCGCCGGCACGCCGCGTTGATCGTCGACACCCGCGGCGTCTTTCGCGGCGGCGACTCGCACGTGGTGCGGGCTTGAAGCATGCGACACCGGTGATCGCCCTCGTCGGATCCGCTTCCCTGTTGCTCTCGTGCGCGCCGTCCCGGCCGGCCAACGGCACCTTCGACCTCCGCGACTACGGCGCCACCGGTGACGGCGTCGCCGACGACGGCCCTGCCCTGCAGAGCGCGCTGCGCGCCATGGCGGCCTCGGGCGGCGGGACCCTGCACTTGCCGGCCGGCCACTACGCCATCCTCACGCCGGTTGACCAGGACTTCCGCGGCGCCGCCTCGGCGGTCACCATTCGAGGCGTCGCCTCGAATGCCGCGGTGGCGCCCGCGGGCGCCACCGCCGACCAACTGGCCCAGGGGCTCGACCTGGTTTCGGAGCTCCTGCCGCGCACCGGACCTCGCGGGAAGGCGGTGACTCTCCGCGGGCTGGACCGCCTGTCGATCAGGGACATCGCCTTCGTTGGGACTCCGGACGTCGAGACCGACGCGCTCGTCACGCTCGCCCTCGACGGGATCGAGGAGGCGACCGTGGCGCACTGCGAGTTCTACGGGCTCAGCAGTCGGGTCGCGGGCGGGGCGATCGTGCTGGCCGAGCGCAGCCACCTGACGATCGCGGGGAGCGCGTTCCTGGGCAGCACCGCCGAGAGCTCTCTCTACGCCCCGGTGGTGGAGAACCTGGAGTGGAAGGGCATCACGGTCGCCGACACGGTCTTCGTCGACTACGGGCAGCGCGGCGCGCTGTACGGCAAGCTTGGCCTCGGCCCGCCGCTGTCGTGGATCGACATCGGCAACGCGGCGCCGCCGACCAGCGATTCGCCGCGGCGCGAGGTGGTGATCCGCAACGTGTTTCTCGACGAAGGCGGCTGGATGGGGATCACCAGCTTCCCCGGCCGCCACGGGCCGCCGAGCGCCCCGATCGACCTCGTCTACGTCACCGGTCTGCGCATGAATGTCTCCAAACTGGGGACGAGCGGGCACTCCTTCGACCGGATCGAGCGCGTGCTCATCGAAGACTCCCACTACGGCCGGAGCCAGAACACCGACTCGGCGATCCACCTGCTGGGCGTCGGCGAGGCCATCCTCTCCCGCTTGGCGTGCGTGGACGGGATCCGGTGCGTTCACGCCGCCGCGGAGACCGGCAGGGTTACCGTCATCGACTCGGTCTACACCCGCATCGACTCGCTGGCGCAGACCTCGGACGTCATCCCGGCCGGGAGCGCGGCAGGCGACCCGGTGCTCTACGTGCGCCAGCGGTTCGCCGCGCTCGCCGGCCGCGCACCGGACGCCGCGGCGCACTTCTACTGGTCGCGGCGGATCCTCCACTGCGGCGAGGATGCGTCGTGCGTCGCCGACCGTCGCCGCGAGCTCGACGCCTACCTCGCCAGCTCGCCGCGTCCGAGCTTCTCGATCAGCGGCACGGTGACGCGCGAGGATGGCGCCCCCCTGCGCGGGCTCCCGGTGACCCTCTCCGGCTCGCAGTCGGTGGCGACGGTGACGAACGGCGACGGGCGGTACCACTTCGCCGGCCTGCCGACGAGCGGCGTCTATACCGTCAGGGCGTGGAAGCCGCGTTACACCATCCCGCCGCGCACCTTCACCACCCCCGCCGGTGATTGCGTCGCCGACATCACGGCCATGCCCGATTGAGGTCGTGAGACGTTGCCCAGAGAGCTGATCCCGGCGGCGCTGCAAGCAGTCCTCGCCAGTGCCGCGGGAGTGGCTCTCTGGATCGCCTGGCGAGCGGTATCCAGGGTGGGCGACCTGTCCAGGGTGGGCGACTCCTGGGCGACACGCCTCGTCGCCGCCGGCTTCCTGCTGCGCGCCGCGGCCGGCGTCACCCTGTTCTGGATCTCCTATCTGCGCTTGCCGGTGATGACGACCCACTACCTCGGCGGAGGCTTCTGGGACTTCGCGCTCGACTCGGACGACTACATGGCGCTGGCGGGCGATGCGGCGAGCCGCGGCCCTCTCGCCCTCCTCACCCTCGACCGGGGGAAGGTGTCGTCGGTTGCCTACGTGCAGATCCTCGCCGTGGCCCAGATCCTCTTCGGCCGGGCGTCGAGCGTCGGGTTGCTCCTCGACTGTGCGTGTTTTCTCGCCGCCGCGCTGGCGCTGGTGCGCTGGAGCGCGTCGCTGGGGGCCGCCGGCAGGTCCCCGGGGCTGCTCGCGCTGGTGGTCCTCAGCCTGCACCCGAGCTGGATCCTGTGGTCGACGCAGCCGCTCAAAGATGCGCTCTTCGGCCTGTTGGTCATCGCCTGGTTCTGCGCCAGCCGCTGCTGGTTCGAGGGCAGCGAGCCGGGAGCGCGAGGACGACCGGCGCTCTGGGCCCTGGTGCTCGCGATGGTCCTCTACGAGCTTGCCGGGTTGAGGGCCTACTTCGCCCTCGTCCTCTGGTTGGCATTCGGCGCCGGCTTGGCGCTGTCGCTTCTTCGGCCCTCGCCTCTTCAGCCCTCGTCGCGGCGACGATGGCGACGGGTCGTCGCCGGCGCCTCGCTGTGGATCCTCCTTTCCCAGGTCGTCGTGTGGTCCGGCGGGCCCCTGCTCCCCTCCACCGTGCGAGCCGTGCTCATGCCGTACGGGTCGGCGCTGGCGCCCGAGTCGCCCGCCCCGACTTCCGGCGAGCAGGCGAGCGGGCCTCTCCTGCGGCCCCTGGCGAAGATGCGCGAGGGGTTCGTCACCTCCGGTGCCGCCTCGCAGATCAGCGCCGGTGCGCCGGAGCCAGTGGTGGCTCCGCCCGGTCCGCCGCCGGCGACTTCGCCAATTTCGCCGCCCGTCGCCGGGCCGCGCCCAGGATGGTCGCGCACCCTGCTCGCCGGCCTCGCCGCGACGTTCCTGCCGCGCGTCGTGGGCAGCAGCCTGGGCCTCTTCTCGATCGGCGGCGGCCGGGGAGCATGGGCCTATGTCGAGCTCGACACGCTCTTCTTTACCACCGCGTGCGTCCTCAGCGTGCTGTTGACGGTGAGGGCCGCGCGGCGAGCCGGGAGGATTTCGCCGCTGGCCTTGCAGGCCATGCTCTCCGCCTTGCTCATCGCCGTCGCACTGGCCTACGTGGTGGCGGTCTTCGGTACCCTGTTCCGGCTGCGCGAGATGATCCTCATGCCCCTGTCGCTGGCGCCGCTGGCCGCCACCGTGCGGCGCGCGACGGGGCGAGAGACCGCAGCCAGAGCTCCAGAGTGAGGAGTAGCCACAAGCGGTGGCCGTGGTCGGCTCGCCTCCGCACGTGGTCGTCGAGGAGCCGTTCGACGAAGGGGCGGTCCACCAGGTCGTAGAGCGCCGCCGTCGGCGACAGGTGGTCACGGAGGTAGCCCTCGAGGCCGCCACGAAACCAGGCGCCGAGGGGAATGCCGAACCCCATCTTGCCGCGGTGGGCGATCGCCGGCGGCAGCAGGTCGGCAAACGCGCGGCGGAGGATCCACTTCGTCGTCCGGCCGCGGCGCTTGAGCGCGTCGGGCAGGCGGGAGACGTATTCGACGAGCGCGGTGTCGAGGAAGGGCGACCGCAGCTCGAGGCCGTGCGCCATCGAGGTGCGGTCCGCCTTCACCAGGAGATCGCCGGGCAGGTAGGTGGCGAAGTTGTGGTCGAGGATGCGGGCGAGCGTCGTCGCCCCGCGGCTCTCGGCGACGATGGCGCGCATCCAGCCGAGCGGCGCGTCGGCAGCCGCCTGGGCGCGGATCTCGGGGAGGAGGAGCTGATCGAGCTCGAAGGCGAACAGCGAGCTCCAGCGCGCCAGCCGATCGGCGAGAGGCAGGCGCGCGGCGGCCAGGAACCGCCTTGCGCGCCCGACCAGCGAGCGCTCGCTCGCGGCGGCGGGCAGGCGGCCGGCGATGGCCGCGCCGAGACGCAGCAGCGGTGCGGGAACGGCCTCCGCCGCCTCCGCCGCCAGGAAGCGGTGGTAGCCACAGAAGAGCTCGTCGCCGCCGTCGCCCGTGAGAGCCACCGTGACGTGCTCGCGCGCGAGCATCGAGATCACCGCGCTGGGAATCGCCGAGGAGTCGCCGAAGGGTCCGTCGTGGGCGGCGACGAGCCGCTCGGCCAGGGCGAACGACGAGGGCTCGAGGGTGAGCTCGACGTGTTCGGTGGCGAAGGCGCGGGCGGCTAGCCGCGCGAAGGCGGTCTCGTCGTAACGCCGATCGCCGGCGAAGCCGATGGAGAACGTACGCACGCCGGGACCGAGCTGGCGCGCCATCGTGCCGACGACGATCGTCGAGTCGAGACCGCCGGAGAGGAAAGCGCCCAGCGGCACGTCGGCCTCGAGCCGCCGGCGGACCGCGGCGTCGAACAACCGCCGGATCTCGGCCGTCGCCTGCGGCACCGAGACCGCCAGCGGCGCGGCGGTGAAGGGGGCCCGCCAGTAGCGGCGCAATCGCGGCGCCTCGCCTTCCTCGCACGACATCAGGGTGGCGGGCGGTAGCTGCGCGATGCCGCGATACATCGTGCATGGCGGCGGCGTGTACCCGAAGGAAAGCAGGTAGGGCAGGCCGGCGAGATCGACCTCGGCGTCGTGGCCGGAGGCGAGGATGGCCTTGGCCTCCGAGGCGAAGCGGATCGACTGCCCGCCGTGGGAGCTCGCGCCGTGGGCATAGAAGAGGGGCTTCTTGCCGGCCCGATCGCGGCAGAGCAGCAGGCGTCGCCGCCGCGCATCCCAGATGCCGATGGCGAACATGCCGTCGAGCCGGTCGACGACTCCTTCACCCCAGGCGCAATAGCCCTCGACGATGACCTCCGCGTCGCTGCGCGAGCGGAAGCCGTGACCGAGCGCCGCCAGCTCCTCGCGCAGCTGGTGATGGTTGTAGATCTCGCCGTTGCAGACCACCGCCACCGAACCGTCGACGGCGACCATCGGCTGACCGCCCGCGGGCGTGAGGTCGAGAATTGCGAGGCGGCGGAAGCCCAGGACGACGCCGCGATCGCGGAAGACTCCCTCGCCGTCGGGACCGCGATGAGAGAGTGCGGCCAGCGCTGGCTCGACGGCAGCGACCTCACCGTCGGCCAGGAACGCCGCGCCAAAGATGCCGCACATGCAGGGAACCTATCTCTCTCGAGTCCTCCGCCGCCACACTCGACGGGCCGCAGGCTCCCGTGCGGCGCAAGGTCGAGCGTCGATGAGCTCTTGCGCGTCCCGACCGCCGTGCGCTCGCGCGCGTGACTGTGCTACAACACGGCAGTGCCTCCGAGGGTCCTCATCTGGGGTGCTGCGGGCCACGCCCGCGTGGTCGCGGACATCATCCGCCTCGGTGGCCGCTACGAGCTTGCGGGCTTTCTCGACGACGTGCGGCCGGAGCGGGCGGGCGAGGAGTTCGAGGGAGCGACGATCGTCGGCGGACGCGACCGGCTTCCGCGCCTGCTCGAAGCTGGCGTGCACGATCTCATCGTCGCCTTCGGCGACTGCCGCGCGCGTGTCGATGCAGCCCGCTTCGCTGCGAGCCTCGGGTTCTCGCTCGCCACCGCGATCCATCCCAGCGCGGTCGTTGCCGGCAGCGCACGCCTCGGCGGCGGCACGATCGTCGCCGCGAATGCGGTGGTGAATCCCGGGACCGACGTCGGCGAAAACGTGATCGTCAACACCCGCTCGAGCATCGACCACGACTGCGTCGTCGAAGACGGCGCCCACATCTGCCCCGGCGTGACGCTCGCAGCCCGGGTGAGGGTCGGGGAGCTGGCATGGATCGGCGTCGGCGCCACCGTCTCCGACGGGCGCTCGATCGGCAAGCGCACTCTGATCGGCGCCGGCGCGGTGGTGGTCCGCGACATCCCCGACGACGTCGTCGCCTACGGCGTCCCAGCCCGGGTCATGCGGAAGAACCCTTGACCGAGCGCGACCCTGGAGCGGGCTCGCTGCCGCAACGCGCGTCGTCCGAGAAGCTGCACGTCGGCCGCCCGAACATCGGCAATCGCGAGCGCCTCATGGCGCGCATCGGCGACCTGCTGGACCGCCGCTGGCTCACCAACGCCGGCCCCTACGTCCTCGAGCTCGAAGCTCGTCTCGCCGAATACCTCGGCGTCAAACACGTGATCGCGACGTGCAACGCAACCGTGGCGCTCGAGATCGCGATCAAGGCCCTCGGCCTCGAAGGCGAGGTCATCGTGCCGTCGTTCACCTTCGTCGCCACCGCGCACGCGCTGCAGTGGCAGGGGATCACGCCGGTCTTCGGCGAGATCGATCCGCGCACGCACATGCTCGATCCCGAGCATGCCGAGATGCTGATCACGCCGCGCACGACCGGCATCGTGGGCGTGCACCTGTGGGGTGACACCTGCGATGTCGATGGCTTGCAGGCCGTTGCGGACCGCCACGGGTTGACGCTGCTCTTCGACGCCGCGCACGCCTTCGGCTGCTCGCGCAAAGGAACGATGGTCGGCAACTTCGGTGCGGCCGAGGTGTTCAGCTTCCACGCGACGAAGTTCTTCAATACGTTCGAAGGCGGCGCGATCGCCACCAACGACGGCTCGCTCGCGCAGAAGATGCGGCTGATGAAGAACTTCGGGTTCTCCGGCTACGACAACGTCGTCTCGGTCGGCACCAACGGCAAGATGAGCGAGATCTCGGCGGCGATGGGGCTGACGAGCCTGGAGAGCATCGACGAGCTCATCGCCGTGAACCGCCGCAACTACCTGCGCTATCGCGACGGGCTGGAGGGCATGCCGGCGGTCCGCTTCCTCGATCATCACGACGAGCGAGAGCGCTCGAACTTCCAATACATCGTCGTCGAGATCGACAATGCGCTCGCCAGCGCCTCGCGCGACGACATCATGAACGGCCTCTGGGGGCAGAACGTCCTCGCGCGCCGCTACTTCTATCCCGGCGTGCACAACATGGAGCCGTATCGCACGCTTGCCCCGCACCAGCGAATGCTGCTGCCGCGCACCGAAGCTCTCGTGCAGCGGACGCTCGTCCTGCCGACCGGTACCGCGGTCACCGACGACGACGTCGACTTCATCTGCCGTTTCATCCGCGCGGCGGTCGGCGCGTGAACCCCTCGCCCGCGGTGAGCGTCTGCATCATCACGTACAACCAGGCGGCGTACATCCGCCAGGCAGTCGAGAGCGCGATCGCGCAGAAGACGTCGTTCGACTACGAGATCGTCGTCGGCGACGACCAGTCGACGGACGCGACGCCCACCATCCTCGGCGAGCTCGAGCGCGCGCACGGGCCCAAGCTCCGCGTGTTTCGGCGCGATGCGAACCTCGGCGTCACCCGCAATCTCGCCGAGACCCTGCAGGCGTGCCGCGCCCGCTACGTCGCGCTGCTCGAGGGTGATGACTACTGGACGGATCCTCGGAAGCTGCAACTGCAGCACGACTTCCTGGAGTCGCACGCGGACCACGCGATCGTCTTTCATCGCGTCGAGGTGCGCGGCGCGGACGGCTCGCTACGGCGCCTGCTGCCCGCCCGGCGGGTGGCGAAGCGGGCTCGCATGACCGACCTCCTCGAGCGCGGCAACTTCATCCCGACCGTGAGCGTCATGTACCGCCACCAGATCCGCGAGTTCCCCGAGTGGTTCTACTCGCTGCGCATCGGCGACCTGCCGCTCAACGTGATGCAGGCGCAGCTGGGCGACATTGGCTTCATCGACCGCGTGATGGCCGTGTACCGCTTGCACGAAGGCGGGACGTTCTCGACGATCGGCAACGCGCAACGCGTCGAGCAGGTGGTGAAGATGTACACGCATCTCAACGACCATCTGGAACGGCGGTACGACCGTCTCATCACCGGCGTGTCGAGCTATTGGCGCGCGGTGGAGCTCTTCAGCCGCGGCGAAGAGCGCGAGGCGCGCGGCTATGCGCGCCTGCGGTTCGCCGCCCCGCCGACGAACCGGCAGCGGTTCATGGCCGGCCTGATGGCGTACGCACCGCGCCTCTACCTGGCGGTGCGGAGGCTCTATCCAGCACCCACATGAGGCCGTGCGAAGGCGATCGTCTCTTCGGCATGAATGGTGGCGTGGGCGAGGTGGAGATCGTAGCCGTGGTGAAGCTCCGCCAACAGCGTGGGGATCGTCAGCAGCTCGCGAATGCTGTGGTACGTCGCGATCGCCAGCTTGGGCGAGCAGTCTCGGATCGTCCGCCGCGCCCCGTGCAGGGCGGGGATCTCGGCGCCTTCGATGTCCATCTTGATGAAGTCGACGCGCCTCGCCCCGTTTTCCGCGCGCCAGTCGTCGATGGCGATCGACTCGACCACCTCGAGCGCGCGGCCCGGCCCCGGCGCGCCGCCGATCCGTGTTCCTGGTCCGGCTGCAGCGAGGTGCAGTCGCTCACCGCTCTTGTTCCAGAGCGCGCGCTCTACGACCTCGATGCGCGCCGCAAGGCGCGGGTTGCGGGCCAGGTTGCGCCGAAGCACTTCGAGGTTCCGCTCTTCGAGCTCGAAGGTGAAGACCTTGCCGGCCGGCGCGCGGTCGGCGAAGTAGAGCGCCGTGTCGCCCCAGGCACCGCCGCCGTCGAGAATGAGGTCATCGCCCTCTGCTTCGACCACGGCGCCGGAACGCGCGAAACGGTATTGCTCGATGAGGAACGAGTTGAGGATGTTCATCGGATGCGCCTCGAGCTCGATCGGACCGCTCCTCCCCGCCAGACGATAGAGGTGGAGGTCGTAGCCGCCGGCGCGGGAGACGTTGCGCTGGACGACGAGCTCGCGCTCGACCGCCTCGACGTTGCGCCAGAAGAGCTCGTCATTGCGCGGCAGGCGGTAGTGCCGTCCGCCGAGAAGGCGGTAGGCGCACAGCTCGAGCAGCAGGCGGGAGGAGTCGCGGTCCTTCAATGCCGCCGCCGTGGCCGCCCAGGCGGAAGAGTGGCGGACGATCGCTGCCAGATTGTGCGCTGCGGTGCGCAGGCCGACCCGCTCCGGACGGGTTCGACCGGGAAAGCGGAACGGGTCGACGTTGTCCGCGGCCGAGAGCCGGAACCCGGACAGCATCGTCTTGACGAGGCTGGCGGTGAGGATGATCCCGGCGCGCACCGTAGCAGCCATTCCTCGCCAGCTCCCTGGTCAGCCCAGGTCAGCTCCCGGAGGACAGACGCTCCTCAGTGCCTGCAAGTAGACCGGCTCCATCGCCCTCACCGAATACCGCTCCTCGACGGTCTGTCGCCCGGCCGCCCCCAGCCGTGCGCGCAGCTCCGCCGACTCGATCAGCAGCGTCAGCTTCTCCACCCACTCGGCGGACGAGCTGGCGAGAAGCCCGTTGCGGCCGTCCTCGACGATCTCCGCGTTCACTCCCACCGGCGACATCACGGCGGGAGCACCGAGCGCCATGTACTGAAGGCCTTTGAGCCCGCACTTCCCCCTCGTCCAGCCGTCGTCGGGCAGGGGCATGATGCCGATGTCGATGTCGGCCAGGTCGGCGACCTCGCGCTCCCTGCGCCAGGGAATGCCACGGACGGCGAGCTCCTCGTTCACGTAGGTGCCATCGCCAATCACTTTCACCCGGATGCGGTCGCCGTATCGCTGCTTGAGCTGGGTCAGGATCGGGGTTGCCATCTCGAAGTGCTTGATCGTCGTCGTGCTCCCGCTCCACCCGATGCAGATGGGACCTTCTCTCGCGTGTCGTGGGATGGGCACGTATTCACCGGTGTCGATGGTGCTGGGGATCACCATGACGCGATCGTTGTGGCGACGGGCATAGTCGGCGAGGTAGCCGTTGCCGGCGATCACCAGGTCGCTGCGGGCAATGATCTCGGCGGTCTTGGCCGGCCTCTTGAGCCAGCCGAGCCGTCGGTTCGCGGCCGACACGTCGAGCTGCCAGATGGCATCGTCGAAGTCGAATACCAGCTTCGCCGAAGAACGAGAGACCTTCCTTTCGAACCAGGTCGAACCGGTCATGAAGGCCTCGCGCTGCACGAAGACGATGTCGTAGTCGGCGACGCGGGCGGCGTCGCGATTGCGCTTCCAGGCGCCGGCGACCAGGATGCCGAGCTTGGCGATCAGGTGTCCCGGCCGATAGAACGCTTCGTCTGCCGACGCCGAGAGAAGGTAGGAGAAATCGCACGCGAAGCCGTTGCGGGCAAGGAAATCGAGATACTGCTCGAACCGGTACCGTTGGCTGGGCGAACGGTCCGGCCGATGGGCGGCGACGAAGAGGATTCGAGGCACGTTCAGTCTCCGAGCACGGGCGCGGTGGCTCTCCCCGAGATCGCCCGGTAGACGGCGGCGTAGCGCGCGACGCCGCGCGCGAGATCGAAATGCGTCTCCGCGGCGCGCCGGCAGCGTTCCCGGATCCCCTCCTCCGCGGAGAGGCGCACGAGCTCTTCGGCGGCGCGCGCGTAGCCGGGCGGCGAGAGCTCCTCGACGACGACCCCGACGCGCTCGCTGGAGGCGATCTCGGCGCTGTCCCCGATGCCGCGATTGGTCAGCGCTGGCAGGCCGAGCGCCAGGGACTCGCCGAACTTCGTCGCCGCCGAGGCGATCTTGGAGGAGCTCGGCCGGATCAAGGCAAAGGTCGCCGAGGCCTCGCGGAGCGCCGCGGGCACTTGCTCGTGGGGCACGCTGCGCACCAGGAGGCGATCGGGCGGCAGTCCCAGGGCGGCGGCGCGGGCCTGCAGCGGCGCGGGGTCGTCGTTGGTGACGAAGAGGAGCCTCGTCTCGGGTTCGCGGGCGAGCAGCGCGCGCCCGAGGAGCAGCATCTCCTCGAGCAGATACCAGGTCCCCAAGGAGCCAAGGTAGGCGGCGGTGAAGGGGCCCTCGTGGCGCGCCAGTGCCCGGAAGCGATCGAGATCGACGCAGGTCGGAATCACCTCGAGCGCGGCCTGGGAGCCGGCGCTCGCCATCATGCTTCGCAGACGCGGGACGCTGGCCTCGGTGAGCGTGATCACCGCCGCCGCGTCGCGTAGGAAGCGCGCCTCGAGCGCCTTGGTGATCCGGTAGAGCGCCCCGCCGGCGGGCCAGATCCTGCCCTCGACCCGCTCCTCGGCGTAGAGGCCCCGCATGTCGAAGAGGTACGGGAGCCCGAGCCGCCAGGCGATCAGGCTCGCCGGGTAGGAGCGCGCGTGCACCAGCGCAAAGCGCCGATCTCGCGCCAGGCGCCGCGCGAGCCGGAGGCCTCGCGCGAGGTCGTAGGAGGTGGCCAGGGCCGAGGGGCGCTGGTGGTAGGGCAGCGGGTGCCAGGTGATCTGCGCCGCGGAGAGGCGCGCCTGCATCCGCGCCCGCGCCTCGACCTGCGCGAACCGTCGCGGCTTCTCGAAGCTGATGAGATCGAAGCGGTATCCTGCTCGCGCGAGCCCCTCCAGGTAGGGGACCACCTGCGAGGACCCCAGCGGGTCCAGGGCGCCGTCATAGGAGAGGTAGAGCGCGTTCGGGGATGAAGGACCGGCTCGCACCCCGGCGAGGCTACCGCAGGGCAGCGGAAGGCGGGGATCGCGAGCTAGGTCGCGAAGTCGGAGGCGTGGATCCCTGCGTTGGCTAAGATGCGGCCGGTGGGCGACTGCTCGTTGCTCGGCGTTGGTGCGGCCGTGACGCACGCCTGCCATGGCCCGTGTGCCTGAGGCACGGCGGGCGGCGGTGCCCTCGCAGCGGAGCCGCCGGCGGCGTCCGGCTGGCGAGCCGGCCACGCACCGATCGCCATCGCCCTCGCGCCTCTCGCGGCTGGTGCAGGGCATCGTGGTCGGCGCCGCCGTCGTCGTGCCGCTGGTGTTCTCGACGACCTCGAACGATTCCTTCCGCCTGCCCAAGCTGCTCGTGCTGCGCGCAGCCGCCATCCTCGTCCTCGCGGTCCTGCTGGCATTCCTGCAGCGCCAGGAATGGTCGCAGCTGGTGCCGACGCTCGCCCGCCCCGAGGTCCGCATCGCTTTCCTCGTCGCTGGCTGGGCGGCGTTCACCCAAGTGCTGGCCGCTCGCCCCGCGCAAGCGCGCGGCGCCACGATCAGCATCGCGTGCGCCGCCGTCCTGTTCATCGCCACACGGTGCTTCGCCGCGTCGTGGCGGCCGCGCCTCCTCGACTGGCTGATGATCCCCGCCGTGCTCAACGCCGGGCTCTATCTGCTGCAGGAGCTCCGGGTCTGGACACCCTTCCGCCTGCCCTCTGCCCTCGGCCACACCGGCAATGGGGCGCTGCTGGGCAATCCCAACGACGTCGGGGTGTACCTGGTCCCGGTCACGCTTGCCGCCGGTGCGCTGGCGGCGGCAGCGACCGGGGCTGCGCGCCGGCGCGTCTATCTTCCGATCGCCGTATTACTTGCCGCCACCGCCTGCGCGTCGCAGACGCTCACGGCGATGGTGGCGCTGGCCGCAGGCCTGGTGACGCTCATGCTGGTGGCGTTCCGCCGCCGCGCGGCGCTCGGCATCGGCCTGCTCTGCCTCATGTTGGCTGCGGGCGCCCTTTGGCTGGCCCCCATGCGCCACCGGCTCGACGAGGCGGTGCGGCGGGCGCGGACCGGCGACCTCAACCTGGTGCTCTCCGGCCGCATGCCGTCCTTCCTCGCCGCCTGGGAGATGTTTCGGCGGAACCCGATGACCGGCGTCGGTCCCGGCGCCTTCGCCGGCGAGTACTTCGCCTATCGCCTGCGGTCGGACGCGAGGTACCCGCGGCTCGCCCACTGGTCGCCGGAGCTCGGGGCGCCGCTCAACTTCGGCGAGGTGCACAGCGACCAGCTGCAGGTGCTGGCCGAGCAGGGTGTGATCGGCTATGCGCTCTTGCTCGGCGGGTTGGCGATACTCGCCCGGCGTTCGTTGGCGAGGAGGCACGAATCCGAGTCGGAGGCCGAGCGCTTCGCGCGCTACCTGGCGGCGCCCCTGGCGGTGGCAGCGTGGACCCTTGCGCTGGCACAGTTCCCCTTCCAGCTCGCCGCCTTCACGGTGACCTTCGTGGTGCTCGCCGCGGTCTGTCTTGCATGGGGGCCGGAGGCCGCTGTTGAGTGAGGCGAGGCTCCTCGTCGTGGCTCGCTGCGCGCTGGCTCTGGCGGTCGCCACCATGCTGGCCGTGCACCTCTGCTGGCTACCCCTGGTTTGCAGCCGCCAGGTCGCCTTCTACAAGACGGCGACGCTGGCGACAGCGAGTGCACGTTCCACACCGGCGGGCATTGCGCAGGCGCGGCGCAACCTCGAGGGTTTGCTGGCCCTCGAGCGCCGCTGTTCTCCCGACGTCGACTTGTCGATGATGGCGGGCGCCAACGCCATGGTGCTCGGTCGCTCGGAGCTGGCGGTGGCAGCCTATCGGCGCGCGCTCGCCGTGGAGGGCCGTCCCGAGGTCTATCTCGCCCTTGGGCTCGCGCAGCTCGCAGCGCAGCGGAAGGGCGAGGCCATCGACAGCCTGACACTGGCGGCGCGTTTCAACCCGTACGTGCTGGACAAGCTGTCCGAGCCCGTCGCCACCGCCGTGCGGGCGCGGCTCGCGGCGCGCCCCCCCTCGCGCTGAGGCGTCATCGGGGTGCTGTTGGCGCACCGGCCTCGGCACGCCGCAGCTGCGCCAGTCGCCACCCCGCGTGGACCCAGGGTCCTGACTCGTGGGTCGCTAGCGCGCGGGGCGCCGGCGAGTCACCGCGAGGAGCTTCGATCGGACCCACGCCTTCTCCGTCCCCTGCAGCAGCCAGGCAAGGACTAGCCAAAGGTACGCCGCGGCCGAGGTCGCGCCGGCGACGAGGAGCAGCGGCCACGACGAGCCCATCCCGATGGCCACCAACGGCGGCAGCCACAGCACCGCCAGCGCGCCGGCGTAGCTCGCGCCGAGCGCCGCCAGCTGCGGGCGCCGCACGCCGAGCCTGCGGCGGGCCGCACGAAGGTAGACCGGCAGGGCGACCAGGGCGCGGAGGCTCCAGACGCTCGCCGCCCCGGCGGTGCCCCAGCGGGCGGTGAGCGCGGCCGCCAGCGCCAGGTAAGGCAGCAGCTCCAGGAAGTGATAGCGGGCGCTGAAGTCGGCGCGCCCGAGCGCGACCAAGAGACAGCCGGGCACCTGACTGACGGCGCTGGCGAGCAGGCCGACCATGAGGATGAAGAAGAGCGGAGTGCTCTCCGCCCCGAACGCCGGGCCGGCCCAGAGCGTGAAGAACGGCTTCGCCGCAAGGCAGAACGCCAGCGCCACCGCGGGCAGGAGCAGCAGCACGCCCCGCAACAGCTCGGCGTAGAGCCGCTCGAGCTCCTCGGAGCGACCGGCGGCCTGCAGCCTGGCAAAGGTCGGCAGCAGCGCCTGGAGGAGCGACATCACCGGCACGATCAGCAGGTTGGCGAGAGTGAAGGCGACGGTGTAGTGGGCCAACGCTGTAACGGAGACGAAGCGAGTCAGGAAGAACTTCTCGCCACTGGTCAAAAACAGAACGGCGAGGTTGGTCGCTGCGATCGTGCCGCCGAACCTCGCCAGGCGGCCCAGCAGACCTGGTTCGAGATGCGGGTGTGCGAGCTGCGGCAGGAGGCGCTGGGCCACGAGCCCCTGGCCGAACGCCGTGGCGATGGCTACGCCGGCGAGGCCCGCGGCGACGCCGGCGAGCCCGCCGCCCAGGAGCAATACCGCAGGCGTGAGGAGAATCTGCGCCACGCTGCTGGCGGTGGTGACGGCGGTGTGCAGCCGCATGCGCAGCCGTACGAGTTGCGGCGTGTTGAGCACGCCCACGACAACGCGCGCCACGAGTGCGATGGCGACGAGGCGCAGCGCGAGGACCGCCTCGTCCTGGAGGCGCACCGGCACGTGCAACGCCACGACGAGCAGCGGGCGCGCCCACAGCATCAGGGCGCTGGCCGCGAGGGTGGCGCTCAGCGGGCCGAGGAGGAGGCTTCCCCAGATCGCCGCCACCTCGCCCTCGGCGTCGTCGCGCGCGTGCGCCGCCGCCGCGAAGCGGGTCGAGGCCGCTGCCATCCCCAGGTCGCTCCACGCCAGGCAGCCGACCAGCAGGTTGATCAGCGCCAGCGCGCCATACTTCTCCGGCCCGAGCAGGCGGATGACGAAAGGCGTGGCGACGAATGCCACCAGCAGCGTCGCAACCTGGCCACCGAGGTACCACGCGCTGCCGCGCACGATCCGCATGGCCGCGACGCCGGACCCCGACACGGCGGCATCGACCGGCGAGAGCGGGTCGAGCAGCTCGGGGCGCAGCTCGGAGCCTGGCCCGTCACCGGTGGCAACGTTCATCGCCCCCGCCTCTAGGCGGCCTTGATCGCCCAGGCGTCGATCATGGTGCCCAGTGGGCCGAGTTTGCTCAGCAGCGTGACCCCGTGCGCCCCGAGCCACTCCAGCGCGCCCGTCGCCCCGGCAGCGCGAGGCAGCATCGATCGCCCGCCGTACGTTCGGCAGGCCACCGGCCGCAGCCCGTGCTTGACCAGCAGCCGGTGCAAGGACCGAGGGCTGAAGCCAAAGGTGTGGAAGGGAGGGAACGTGGGGGAAAGGTTCACCACCCAATCGCGCCGGCGCAGCCTTTGATAGAGGTTGCCGAGGCGGAAGTAGAGACCTTCTTCGTTCGGCAGGTCGAGGATGAGCGCGCCGCCGGGGCGCAGGATGCGAGCGATTTCCCCCATCGTGCTGTCCGGGTCGTAGACGTGCTCGAGGACGCCGGCGAGCATCACCGCATCGAAGGTGTCGGCGGCGAAGCCGCAGCGTTCGAGGGTCTGGCGGCGAACCTCTGCCCCGGAATGGCTGGCGGCGTAGTCGGCGAACCCCGGCGAGGGCTCGATGCCGATCGCCGACCAGCCGCTATCCCGCGCCATGCGCAGGAGCTCGCCCCGCCCGGCGCCAACGTCGAGCAGGCGGCCCCTGGCGCCCGTGAGCTCGGCAGCCCGCCGGAGCACGGCCGCGTTGCCCCTCTCCTTGGCGGCCGGGTCGTGCTGCGAGAAGTAGTCGTCTGCCGGCATGCCGTAGTGCTGCTCCGAGCCTCCGCTGGGCAACGGCATGGGGTCGGGGAAGATCAGGCCGCAGCAGCCGCAGCGCCAGACCTCGCACTCGACGCCAAGCCGGTCGCGGTGCGCCGCGCCGCCCCGGCGGCCCAGGCGTCGTGTCGGCGGCACCTCGCAGATCGGGCATCGCTGCGCGACCCACTGGTAGTCCTCGACCCGTGTTGACAGGGCGGATCCTGGCTTCAAAGGTGCTCAGAACCCACGATAGATGAACGTGGAATCGTAGGCCGCGAACAGCATGAGCACGACTACGGCGAGGGCGAGCGCCAAGCCGACGAGCGCGTCCTTCAGCAACGCCCTCACTTCCAGGCTCCAAACATCAGCGCCAGCAGCTTCTGCGCTTCGTTGAGGGGCAGCATGAACGGCAACCATCCGAGGGTAACGCACGCGAACGTTATCGCGACGCCGAGGCCCCGTGCCACGGGCGAGCGGTAAAACGGGTGATCGGCGATCCAGAGCGGCGTCTTCAGGCGGACGAGGTGGAAGAGGGAGAGCAGGACACCGTGATAGAGCCCCCAGACGAGAAACGCCACGGTGGCGCCGTGCCACGCTCCGACGATGAGGAAGGCGACCAGATAGCTGATGACGGCGATCACCGCTGGCCACCGCCTCAGCCCGGTGTGGAAGAGAGCGCGCGCGGTCGGCGTGAACACGTAATCGCGCACCCAGTGCGACAGCGTGATGTGCCAGCGATCCCAGAACTCGCGGATGTTGGGGGCCAGGTAAGGCCACCGGAAGTTCTCCGGTAGCTCGATGCCCAGCAGGCGGGCGAAGCCGATGGCGATGTCCGAGTAGGCGCTGAAGTCGAAGTAGATCTGCAGCGAGAACGCCAGCAGGATCGTCCAGGCGTGGCGCGTCGAGCTGACGTAGGAGCTCGTCGCCACGATCAGCGCCAGGACGTCTGCCACCAGGAGCTTCTTGGCCAGGCCGATGAGCACGCGCAGGAGCCCCGCGTACACGTTGGCGCTCGAGAGCTCGGCCGTCTGGACCGCGGCGGTGAAGTCCGGAAAGCGCTTGATCGGCCCCGCAATGCGCGCCGGTGCGAACAACGCGAAGGCAAGCAGGTCGGGCAGGGACGGATCCTGGAGGCGGCCGCGCTGGCGCTCGATCACCACGTGCAGCAGCTCGAAGGCGAGGTACGAGAAGCCGAGCGGGATGAGGATCGCGGCCGAGCCGGTGGCAGCCGCGGGCAGCGGGCCGGCGCGGAGCGTGAGCTTGAAGTACGCCAGCAGGGCGATCGTGATCGCTCCTGCCGCCCACGCCACCGGCCGCCGCCCGGAGCAATAGACCAATCCGACGAGGGCGAGGACCACCGCCAGGAAGGCCCCGGCGTAGACGAGGTAGAAGGCGGCTCCCCAGAAGGCGAGCACCGCCGGGCGGAAGCGGCGCGGCAGCGCGAAGAAGCACACCCAGCAGGCGGCGAAGAGGAGCAGGAAGCGGAGCTCGGTGAAGATCATCGCGGCTCGTTCGCTCTCCCGCTGTCGTGGCGGGAGAGCGCCGCCGCGACGGCCTGCGCCCCCTGCGGTGTCACGTGAAGGTTGTCGAAACGCAGCGACGCCGGCACTCCCAGGGAAACCACCTCGGCAGAGGGGGCGAAGATGGCGTTGAAGTCGGCGGCCTCGGCGTCGTCGAGCTCGACGCTGACGCCATCCACCTGCACGAACACCGTCCGCGTGTGGTGGTCGCGAGCCAGATCGGCAAACCGGCACAAGAGCTCGTGGCGCTGGCGGAGCTGCTGCCGGCGCCGTGCGTCCGGCAGGCTCGACGGCCGCAGCGCCCGCAACGTCACGCGGTCGTCGCTGGGCTGCCAGGACACGGCCGGCTGCGGGGGTGGCGCGTAGACGGGAGCCACCAGCCGGCGCGCGATGTCCCGCTTGTGCAGGTAGAGGTACTGGCGGGTGGAAGTGGCGAAGAGCGCGGCCTGCATTCGGTGCCGGTACGCGTAGAGCCGCCAGGCGCCGGCGAGCGAGCGCAGGCGGCGCTCGACCCGATCGGGCGGAGTCAGCGCGAAGTGGCGCAGGTCGCTCTCCTCGATCGGGATCAGCGAGGGCAACATGCCGTTGACCGTGTTCCGCGGGCCGACGAGGACGAACAGACCGTCGACTGCGTCGACGATGGCCTTGGCGATCAGATAGCTGCTGGGCAGCTCGGCACCGTTGAACGCCACGCTGAAGACCCTGGTGTCCGGCTGCTGCCGCTGGAACTGGGCCGGGATCGCGTCACCGGCGACGAGGCCGTAGCCGAAGACGATCGAGTTGCCGAAGAAGACCACCCGCCGGCGATCGCGCTGCGGATGCTCGCGCAGGTAGGACACCAGCGGGCCCAGGGCGAAGAGGTCGGAGTTCTCGAAGCGGAACACGCTGCCGGCCTCGTAGCGCTCGCGCTCGAGGTGCCGCAGCAGCGGTGGTACGAGCTGGTCGAACAGCGCGAGCCAGAGGACGGCGAAGGCCAGCCGCCAAGCGAAGCGCGTCCTCACCGTGAAGCGCGTCCTCACCGTGAAGCGCGTCCTCACCAGGCCCCCATGTCGGTCAGCCGCCCGCGGAAACGGCCTTGAGCGCCTCCGACCGGCAGATCGCCTGCCCGTCTTCCTGGCGCTCGACGGAATAGCGGAAGCCGATGCGATCTGGGGTTGCCGGGTGACGCAATACGGTCACTCGCACCAGCAGCGTGTCGAACAACCCGGCGTTGCCGTAGTAGGCGATGCGACGGTGCCGCAGCGACCGGCCGGCGGCGGCGACGTCGAGGTCCGCAAGCGCGAGCGTGCCCAGCGTCAGGCGCTCGGCGCTCTCCATGAACGCCACGAAATTGGCGAAGTAGACGAGACCGGCGCCGTTGGTGTCGCGATCGACGTCGACGTCGTAGCGGTGCTCGTGGGAGCCGACCGGCAGCCACTCGTCGTCGAGCACGCCGAGCCGGCCGTGCTCCTCGGCGGCGCGGGTCAGGTGGTACGGATTGTCGTCGTTGGACAACGGAGGAAGGGCCGAGAAGTCGACGTCTGCCGGCGGCGCCACGCGGAGTCGGCTGTTGCCGCCCTCGGGGGTGATGAAGATGTTGGCGAGGCGGAGGAACGGAGACGTGAGGTCGCCGGCCGTGGACGTCAGCATCGCCTCGGCGCGCCGCGTGTCCTGGAGGCGCTCGCGGTGGTCGAAGACCAAGCGCCCCTCGACGGCAATGTTCTTGAACGACCGCAGGGCGATGACGAAGCGCAGGGTATCGTCGAGCCCGAAGGACTCGAGCGGCGCGGTGGGCGGGATGCGTTCCTCGATGTAGTAGAAGGTCGCATAGACCTCGCTGCCGGTGGTGGACCGGAGCCGGGAGAGCGGAGCTCCCGCCGCCGCGCTGATCGACTGCCACTGGAAGTGGCCCGCGTGCTGGAGCAGCAGGTGCTCGCAGAGCCCACGGTGGTTGGTGTGCGGCAGTCCCAGGGTCAGGTCGTAGACGGCGGTCATCGGCCGCCCGTCCCCTGGCGCACCTGCTCGACCAGCGCCACGATGCGGTTGACGGTCTCGAGCTCTCCCATCTCGAGCCGCGACGGATCGATGGTGACCTCGAAGGTGTCCTCGAGAAAGGCGATGAGCTCGAGGACGCCAAAGGAGTCGACGATGCCACTCGACAGCAAGGGCAGGTCGAGCGCGAGCTCTCGGCCCGCAAGAGAGGCGCGGAAGCGCGACCGCAGGAACGCGGCCACGGACTCGTGCGGTGACATGGCGGGAGGCAGCTTAGCCGCCGTCATACAAGCTCTCGAGATCGTCGAGCAGCCTTGAGAGGCGGTACGGCGACGAATCCCCGTGGCCGGGCCGGCGGGCCGGCCGCTCGGCGAGCCCGGCGGCCATCGCCGCGGCGTCTCCCGGCTCCACGAGGACGCCATGCGGAGGCTCCGCCTGGCGGTAGACGCGCGCCCCCAGCGGTCCCTCGAACGTCCGCAGCAGGAGGTCCGGCACACCTCCGACCGCCGTGGCGACGATGGGGAGACCGCAAACCATCGCCTCGATGAGCGACAACGGCGTCCCCTCCTGATGTGAGCTCAAGACCACCCCGTCGAGGTCGGCGTAGACCTGGGCCAGGTCGAGGCGTGGACCGCCGAAGACCAGGCTGCCCTCCAGCCCCTCGTCCCGCACCCGCTGGCGGAAGCCGACCAGGTCCTCCCCGCCCCCGACGACGGCGATGACCGGCGCCGCCTCCCCGTGCCGCTCGCGCAGCAGCCGGGCGACGGCGAAGAGCAGGCCGTAGTTCTTGACCGGCGCAATCCGTCCGACGGCTCCCCAGAGAAACCGCGAGTCGGCAACGCCGAGCTCGCGCCGGAAGGCGCCGCGCGGCGGCAGCGTGCGGAAGGCTGCGACGTCGAGCGCATTCGGCACGACGACGATGCGCCGCGGGTCGAGGCGGAGCAGTCGGGCGATCTCGGCGCGCTGCAGCGGCGACAGGGCGACGATGCGGTCGGTTGCCGCTCGCGCCAGCAACGCTTCGACGCCGCGGAACGCCGCGCTGGCGAGGGGGGAGAAATAGCCGGTGAGGCTGTGCCCGTGGAAGGTGTGGAAGACGCGGCGGCGGCCGCGTCTTCGCCCGCCGCCGAGCACAACCGCCAGCCGACCCAGCGTTCCCGCCTTGGCGGTGTGGGTGTGCACGACGTCGGGGCGAAACCGCCGGACGAGCCGCTGCAGATCGACCAGCGCGGAAACGTCGCCCCGCAACCGAGGCGTGCGACGCATTCCCGGGATGGGGACGACCTCGACGCCCAGGCGCTGCGCGAAGTCGGAGAGGTCGTCCTCCCCGTCCTCGGTGATGCCGGCGGCGAGCAGCACCTCATGGCCCCTTGCCGCCAGCCCGGCGTTGGCCCACACCACGTGGCGGGTCGGGCCGCCGGCGTTGAGCCGGGTGAGGACGCGGAGGATTCGCAACGTCCTGGCACCGGTGCTAGCGGAGGCTCGCCTCGCGGAGCTCGACGCCGTGCTCTGCGCAGGCCTGCCGGGCGGCACGCTGGGCCTCGGCGTCGAGCGAGCTGATGGCCAGGATGACTTCGTCTGCCGGCGTCGCGGCGAGGACCCGGGACAGGTCGGCGAGCGGGGCGAGCACGGGCGAGCCGTTGAGGCGCCGGCCGATCTTGTCCGGGCTGTCGTCCAGGAAGCCGATCACGCGGCATCGGGTGTGCCGGTCGTTCTTGAGCAGGCGCAGCACCGCGTCGCCGAGCTGGCCGGCGCCGAGGATGAGGATGCGCCGTCCGTCGCGGCGCCGGAAGGGGTCGAGCACCTCCCCCACCGACCGGCTGGCGAGGCGCGAGAACGCCACCGCGGCGCAGGTGAGGATGGCATCGAGGACGATGACCGAGCGGGAGTGCGAAGCCCAGCGCCCGGTGACTCCCAGGTAGGCGACGAAGAGCAGCGTGGAGAGGCCGACCCCGCGGGCGATCGCCAGCAGGTCGGTGAGCGAGAAGGCTCCGGCGACGTGGCGGTAGACGCCGGTGACGAAAAAGCAGACCAGCCGCGCCGCGATGAGGACGGGCAGCGTCCGCGCCAGAAGGGCGGCGTTGCCTTGCGACAGAGCCCCGTCCCAGCGCAACAGGGTTGCGCCCAGGTAGGAGCCGCAGATCAGGCACGCGTCGAGCGCCACGTCGACGAGGCGCGTCTTGTGGGCGACGAACGCGTCCCAGAGGAAGAAGCCCTTGTGGCGCGCTCGCTCGATGGCAACGGGGTCGACCTGGTAGACGGGCAGGGAGCCGAGGTAGGCGCCGAAGTAGTAGACGACGAGAGTCGCCATCAGGGAGAGCAGCACCAGCAGCATGCCCGGCAGCCGGTCGAGCGCCAGCGACGTGGCGCCGGCGAGGACCGCCAGAGCCCACAGGACGAGGACCGCGTTGCGCTCGGAGATCCCCAGGCTCACCAGGCGATGGCTGGAGTGATCGCGCCCTCCCTGGGACACCCGCCGCCCGGCCAGCAGGCGCAACACGGTGACCAGGGCGGTATCGAAGATCGGCACCAGCAGGACGAAGACGGGAACGGCGATCGCCGCCAGCGCGGTCACCGGCCGTGCCTGCATGTCGATGAGCGAGAGGACGCCGAGCGAGTAGCCGATGAAGAGGCTGCCCGAATCGCCCATGAAGATGGAAGCCGGCCTGAAGTTGTAGAGCAGGAAGCCGAGGCAGGCCCCGGCCAGACAGGTGGCCGTGGCCGCCAGGGTCTGGTTGTCCCACTTCATCGCGTGCAGCGCCAGCACCCCGGCCGCCACCGCCGCCACTCCCGCCGCCAGGCCGTCCATGTTGTCGAGCAGGTTCATGGCGTTGGTGATGCCGACGATCCAGACCATCGACACCACGACCGAGAGGATGGGATGCAGCCGCGGGATGCCGAGCCCGAAGTAGATGGGCAGCAGGGCAAGCGCTATCTGGGCGATGAGCTTGGAGGCGGGACGGATGCGGATCGCGTCGTCCACCAGCCCCACCAGGGCCATGCCCAGCGCCCCGATCGCGAAGGCCACCCACGCCGGCGAGGGCGGCCGGCCGACGATCGTCGCAGCCGGCAGCAGCATGGCGGCGACGATCGCGGGGCCACCCATGAGCGCCGTCGGTCGCTGGTGCCAGCGGTCCTCCTTCGGCGTGGCGACGAACCCGCGGCCGATGGCGGCCGCGCGAGCGAGGGGAGTGAGGGCCGCCGCCAGGGCGAACGAAAGGAAGAGGAGGAGCAGGAGCTGGGTGGTCAGGCCGCCTCGCGATACGAGTCGGCGATGCGCTCGATGATCTTCGCCAGGGAGGTGCGGGGCTCGAAACCGACCGACCGCCGGATCTTGGTGAGGTCCGGGACGCGCCGGGCCATGTCCTCGAAGCCGCGCCCGTACGCCTTCTCGTAGGGCACGAGCACGATCTCCGACAGGCTGCCCAGCTGTTCACGCACCAGCCGAGCCAGCTCGTACATGCTGATCTCCTCCTGGCTGCCGACGTTGAAGACCTCTCCCCAGGCGCCCTCGCCAGCCAGACGCGTCAGCGCCCAGACCACGTCGCCGACGTCGCAGAAGCAGCGCGACTGGGTGCCGTCACCGAAGACGGTGAGCGGTTCGTTCGCCAACGCCTGGCGGATGAAGCGGGGAAGCACCATGCCGTAGCGGTCGGTCTGTCGCGGCCCCACGGTGTTGAACAGCCGAACGATGCAGACCGGCAGGGCCTCCTCGTGGAAGTAGGCCATGCCGAGAAACTCGTCGAGCGCCTTGCTGCACGCATAGGCCCAGCGGCTGCGTGTCGTCGGGCCGAGGACGAGGTCGTCGTCCTCGGCGAAGGGGAGCTTGGTGGACTTGCCGTACACCTCGGAGGTCGAGGTGATGAGGACCGGCTTCCGGTGCCGGCTGGCGGCATCGAGGATGACCTCGGTCCCCCGCACGTTGGTCTCGATGGTGCGCACCGGGCTGTCGATGATGAGCTGGACACCGACCGCCGCCGCCAGGTGGTAGACCATGTCGGCGCGCGCGACGAGATCCCCCACGACCTGGCGATCCATCACCGTGGCGACGACGAGCTCGAAGCCGGGGTGATCCTCGAGTGCCCGGACGTTCTCGCGGCTGCCGGTCGACAGGTCGTCGATGACGAGCACACGCTGGCCCGCCTCGAGCAGGCCCGCCGCGAGATGGCTGCCGATGAAGCCCGCGCCGCCGGTGACGAGAGCCGTTCGCGTCATTCCCGGGGGCATCCTCGCGCAAAGTGCTGACCAGGACAAGGAGAGCACGGGCGGCAGAAGCGCTGGCCCGGTCGGGCCCCACGCGGCTCCGCCGGGCCCGCGTTGCCGCGAGTCGGGCCACGTCCGGTGCTCTAATGGGCTCGCCGCGGGGCTCACCGAGCGATGAAGCTCATCCAGCGACTGAGGGACCGCAACGAGTGGAAGCTCTTCGGCATCCTGCCGCGGGCCCACCGCGGGCTCGCCGTTGCCTGGTGGGTCGTGCTCGTGCTGCGCGGCGCCTTGCCGGCGGTCTTCGCCATCGCGATGGGCGGGCTCGTCGGCGCCGTCCAGCGCGGCGAAGGGCTCGCCGGCGCGCTCGCTCTCGTCGGCGGCGTCTTCGTGCTGCTGCAGGTCCTCGCGCCGGTCCACCAGGCTCTGAGCTACGACCTCGGCGATCGCACCGCGGCCTGGCTCTACGACCGGCTCACCGAGGCCTGCGTGCGCCCTCCCGGCATGGGCCACCTCGAGGACCCCAGGCTCACCAACGACCTCACCGTGGCGCGCGACTTCGACCTCGGCATGACCGGGCCGCCGCTGTCGATCTCGATGGAGTTCATCGCCGGCGGCCTCGTCGAGCTCGTCGGTGGCTTCGCGGCCGGGGTCGTGCTGGCCGCCTACGCGTGGTGGGCTCCCCTCCTGCTCGGCGGCGCCTGGCTGGCCACGCACTGGCTGCTGCGCGAGAGCGCCGTCTGGCAGGACCGCAACACCGAAGAGGTGCGCGGCGCCCAGCGCGATGCCGAATACGCGTACCGCCTGGCGGTCGACCCGCCGTCGGCCAAGGAGCTGCGGCTCTTCGGGCTCGTCGACTGGACGATGCAGCGCTTCGTGAGGCGCCGCTCGCGCCTGCACGAGCTGCAATACGCGGCCACCCGCCTGCGCGAGAAGCCCCTGCTCTGGAGCCTGGTGCTGGTCGTCGCCGCCAACGTCGTCGTCTTCTGGTCGCTGGCCGACGGTGTCGCCAGCGGAGCGCTGACGCTCCCCCAGGTGGTGGTCTTCGCGCAGAGCGCCGTGGGCATGTCGCTGATCGCCTTCGGTGGCCTCAACTGGGCGCTCGACGGCGCCGCCGCGCCGGTCGCCGCGGTGCTGCGGCTCGAAAAGGCGATGGCTCCGGTGGGCGCACTCGCAGCCGGCAGCCGCCCGGCGGCCGGAGCGCCGGCGCGCGAGATCCGCTTCCGCGACGTCGCCTTCGCCTATCCCGGCGGCGCCTCGGTGCTCGAGGGCTTCGACCTCACCATTCCCGCCGGCTCCTCGCTCGCCATCGTCGGACAGAACGGCGCCGGCAAGACCACCCTGGCGAAGCTCCTCTGCCGACTCTACGACCCGCAGTCGGGTGCGATCGAGGTCGACGGCGTCGACGTCAGGGATCTCGCGCTCGCCTCGTGGCGGTCCCGCCTGACCGCCGTCTTCCAGGACTTCACCCGCTTCGAGCTGCCGCTGCGCGACAACGTCGCGCCTGCCGGAGCTCCCGACGGAGTGATCCTCGCCGCGCTCGAATCGGCCGGCGCCGCAGGGCTCGCCGGCCTCGACACCGTGCTCGCGCGCGGCTACGACGGCGGCACCGACCTCTCGGGCGGCCAGTGGCAGCGCGTGGCGCTGGCGCGCGCTCTCTGCGCGGTGTCGCGCGGCGCGGGCCTCGTGCTCCTCGACGAGCCCACCGCCCAGCTCGACGTGCGGGGCGAGGCGGAGATCTTCGAGCGCATGCTCGCGGCGACCCGCCACTGCACGACGATCCTCATCTCCCACCGCTTCTCCACGGTGCGCCACGCGGACCGCATCTGCGTGCTCGAGGGGGGCAAGGTGATCGAGCTCGGCACGCACGACGAGCTGATGGCGCTCGGCGGCCGCTATCGCACCATGTTCGAGCTGCAGGCGCAGCGCTTCGGCGCCGCCGAGGACGAGGAGGGCGTGCCGTATGACGTCCTCGCGTGAAGGGCGGCGGCGCGGGCGCGACGCGGACCTTCCGCCCGCGCTCGCGTCGATGTGGCGCCTCTGCAAGCTCGGCTACCGCCACGAGCCGCGGTTGATGCTCACCGCTTTCGCGCTGTCGCAGCTCGCGGCACTCCCCGACGCGCTCCTCGCCCTCTGGCTGATGCTGCTGGGCAAAGGAGTGCTCGAGCGCGACGGGACCCTGTTGCGGGCAGCCGCGCTCGGCCTCGCCCTGTCGGCGACGGCGACCTGGCTGCTGCAGACGGTGAGCACGCGCATGCAGCGCCGCTTCCGCGACAGGGTCACGATCGCGCTCGAGTCGCACGTGGCGCGACTCCAGGCGTCGATCGCGACCATCGCGCACCAGGAGCGGCCCGATTACCTCGACCGCCTCGCCATGCTGCGCGACCAGGTCTTCGTGCTCGACCACATGTACATGTCGGTGTTCTCCACCTGCGGCTGGATCCTGCGGCTCGCCGTCACCATCGGCCTGTTGATGTCGATCCACCCGGCCCTCGTGCTGCTCGCCCTCTTCGCCGTTCCCACCGCGATGACCTCGGCGTGGCGCCCGGGGGTCGAGCGTACGGCGCAGGAGGGCGCGGCGAGCGCGAACCGCCTCGCCCGCCACCTCTTCACCACGGCGACGACGGCGGCGCCCGGCAAGGAGGTGCGCATCACCGGCATCGGCGGCCTCCTCGTCGCCCGGCGGCGGGAGGCCTGGCAGAGCGGCTACGGGCCCGTGGCGAGGGCCCGCTGGCGCTCCGCGGCGTGGCAGGCGGCGGCCTGGGCGGTCTTCGGCGCCGGTTACGTGGGAGCCGTGGTGTTCGTGTCGTCCGGGATCCACGCTCCCGTCGCGGCCGTGCTTCTCGTGCTCGCCGCGGGCGCGCGGCTCTCGGCCTACGTCGGCGCCACCGTCGGCGAGATCGGCTTCCTGACCGGCTTCTGGATCTACGGGTCGCGTCGGCTCGCCTGGCTGGAAGACTACGCCGCGTCGGTGGCGGCGCCGTCGGACCAGCCCGCTCCCGAGGCCCTCCACGCGGGCATCCGCCTCGACCACGTGTCGTTCGCCTACCCGGGCACGGAGCGACTCGTGCTCGACGACGTCTCCCTCTCGCTGCCGGCCGGCGCCATCGTCGCGGTGGTGGGCGAAAACGGCGCGGGCAAGACCACCCTCGTCAAGCTCCTCGCCAAGATGTACGAGCCGACCTCGGGCGCCGTCTTCGTCGACGACGCGCCGCTGGCGCGGATCTCGGCGGAGGGTTGGCGGTCGCGGCTGGCGGGAGCGTTCCAGGACTTCTATCGCTTCGAGCTCCTCGCGCACCAGACCGTCGGGCTCGGCGACGTGCCGCGCGTCGACGACCGCCCCGCCGTGCTGACCGCGGTGGATCGCGCCGGCGCGAGCGACGTCGTCGCGCGGCTCGCCTCGGGCCTCGACACGCAGCTCGGGCCGACGTGGCCGGGCGGCGCGGAGGTGTCGTTCGGCCAGTGGCAGAAGCTCGCCCTGGCGCGCGGCTTCATGCGCGACCGGCCGTTGCTGCTCGTCCTCGACGAGCCCACCGCCGCCCTCGACGCCGAGACCGAGCACGCCCTCTTCGAGCGCTACGCCGCCGCCGCGCGCGGCCAGGGTGCCGAGCGCCAGGGTGACAAGCGCAACGGACGCATCACCCTCCTCGTCTCACACCGCTTCTCCACCGTGCGCATGGCCGACCTGATCGTGGTGCTCGACGGGGCCCGCCTGGTCGAGGTCGGCACTCACGAGGAGCTGGTGGCGAAGGGCGGGCAATACGCGGAGCTCTACGGGATCCAGGCGGCGGCCTACCGCTGACACCGGGAGAAGGCGCCACCCGGCCCATCCCCCGGGCGGAAGGCACGCGCACTGCAAGGCAAAGGGGTCGCCAAGGGGCGGCACCCGGCTACCCGTGCAAAGGAGGACACCATGGAGAAGCCAATCGTCGCCAAGGTCGAAACCACCATCGAGGCCCCTGCCACCGAGGTCTGGGAGGCGCTGGTGACCCCCGAGACGATCAAGCAGTACATGTTCGGCGCCACGGTCCGTTCCGACTGGAAGGAGGGCAGCCCGATCACCTGGAAGGGCGAGTGGAAGGGCAAGCCCTACGAGGACAAGGGGGTCATCCTCGACATCGAGCCCGAGCGGCGACTCGAATACAGCCACTACAGCCCGCTCTCGGGCCTGCCCGACACCCCCGAGAACCACCACACGGTTCGCATCGAGCTCGCATCGAAGGGCGACAAGACACTCGTCACGCTGACCCAGGACAACAACCCGGACGCCGAGGCGCGCGAGCACTCGGAGAAGAACTGGAGGATGATGCTCGACGGAATGAAGAAGGTCATCGAGGCATAGGCTCGTGCTACCCCGCATCGAGCCCCGACGCGCGAGGGGCGCGGGAGACGGTTGCAGGGGAGGGGCGTGATGCGCGAGGAGCTGCCGCAGATCGAGACGGGCGCCGGCGAGAGCGCGCTGGACCGCTCCAGCCGCCTCACCGAGGACGACCTCCACCTCTTCAACGAGGGCACCCACTACCGGCTCTACGAGAAGCTGGGAGCGCACCCGACGGAGGTCGGCGGTCTCGCCGGCACGCAGTTCGCGGTCTGGGCTCCGAACGCGTCGCGGGTGAGCGTGATGGGCGACTTCTCGGGATGGCGCCCCAACGCGCACCCGCTGACCGCCCGCGGGCAGTCGGGCATCTGGGAGGGGTTCGTCCCCGGCGTCGGCAGCGGCAACCTCTACAAATACTGGGTGGAGTCCGCGGCGCACAAGGGCTACCGCGTCGACAAGGCGGACCCCTTCGCCTTCCGCGCGCAGCTCCCTCCCGAGACCGCGTCCGAGGTCGCCGACCTCACCCACCGCTGGCAGGACGGCGAGTGGATGGCGCGACGCGGCGAGCGTGGTGGATCGACGGCGCCGGTCTCGATCTACGAGGTGCACCTCGGCTCGTGGCGGCGCGTGCCCGAGGAGGGGAACCGGTCGCTCACCTACCGCGAGCTCGGGCCGGAGCTCGCGGAGCACGCGCTCGCGCTGGGCTTCACGCACGTCGAGCTCATGCCGGTGATGGAGCACCCCTTCTACGGCTCCTGGGGGTATCAGACCACCGGGTACTTCGCGCCCACTCGGCGCTACGGCACGCCCGAAGACCTGATGTGGATGATCGACCACCTCCACCAGCGCGGGCTGGGAGTGATCCTCGACTGGGTGCCGTCCCACTTCCCGAGCGACGAGCACGGCCTCGCCTACTTCGACGGCACCCATCTCTACGAGCACGAGGACCCCCGGCTCGGCTTCCACCCCGAGTGGAAGAGCTTCATCTTCAACTACGCCCGCCACGAGGTGCGCAGCGTCCTCATCTCGTCGGCGATGTTCTGGCTCGACAAGTACCACGCCGACGGCCTGCGCGTGGACGCCGTCGCCTCGATGCTCTACCGCGACTACGCCCGGAAGCCGGGCGAGTGGCTCCCCAACGAACACGGCGGGCGCGAGAGCCTCGAGGCGGTGTCGTTCCTCCGTGCCCTCAACACGCGGGTCTACGCGGAGAACCCGGACACGCACACCTGGGCCGAGGAGTCGACCTCCTGGCCCGGCGTGTCCCGGCCCGCCTACGTCGGCGGCCTCGGATTCGGCTACAAGTGGGACATGGGGTGGATGCACGACACGCTGCAGTACCTCTCCCTCGATCCCATCCACCGCAAATTCCACCATGGACGGCTGTCGTTCCGGCGCATGTACGCTTTCAGCGAGAACTTCTGCCTGCCGCTGTCGCACGACGAGGTGGTGCACGGCAAGCGGTCGCTGCTCTCGAAGATGCCCGGCGACGAGTGGCAGCGCTTCGCCAACCTGCGGCTCCTGTTCGCGTGGCAGCACGCGCAGCCGGGCAAGAAGCTCCTCTTCATGGGGGGCGAGCTCGGCCAGCTGCGCGAGTGGAACCACGACGCGAGCCTCGACTGGCACCTGCTCGCCAACCCCCTCAACCGAGGGGTGCAGCGGCTCGTCGGCGACCTCAACCGGCTCTACCGGGCGGAGCCGGCGCTGCACGAGCTCGACTGCGACCCGCGCGGCTTCGAGTGGATCGACGCCAACGACGCCGACCAGAGCGTGGTCACGCTGGTGCGCCTCGCCGCCGATCCGGCGGAGTCGGTGATCGTGGCGCTCAACTTCACGCCCATCGTGCGCCGCAACTATCGGCTCGGCGCGCCGCGCGGAGGCTTCTGGCGCGAGGTGCTCAATACCGACGCCAGGGACTACGGCGGCAGCGGGCAGGGGAACCTCGGCGGCGTCGAGGCGGCCCCGATCCCCCTGCACGGGCGCACGCACTCGCTGACGCTGACCCTGCCGCCGCTGGGGGCGGTCTTCCTCAAGGGCGAGGTTGGGACTTGATCGATACGCCGCCGGCGCAGCGCGTCTTCGTTCGAGAACCGCTCACAAGCCATCCGAGCCCCTCGCTCCCCGGCGAGGGGAGCGAGGGGTTGGGGAGTGAGGGGTGGCAGACCAAACCCAGGGGTGGGGGTCGGGAGGGGGGCGGCAGCACGCTGTGCGCGCGGTGGCGGGCTAGGGGAGCTCGAATCCGAGCCC
>Ga0075421_100000513_pt1 | contig 40700 bp, 36 predicted proteins | sample SoiMetdeltSBSDD5_FD_75292 | JGI IMG/M metagenome (GOLD analysis project Ga0075421, IMG submission 75292) | Bulk soil microbial communities from a Populus tree surrounding site in Tennessee, USA - Soil MetaG P. deltoides SBSDD5 | ecosystem: Environmental > Terrestrial > Soil > Tree plantation... | reverse complement strand
TTCCGGCGAGCGGAACGCACGGCGCTTCTCAGGGTCCGAGCTGCGGAAATCAGCGCGCCGCCAGCAGGGGAGGAGAAGGATGTCCATTCTTTCGCGCCACATAGTGAAGCCACGGATCGGGCGAGCTCGCGATTTCATTGGCGACGTCGCCGTGAACGTCGCTGATCTCGATGGTCTCGAAGCCTGCCGCCTCCAGTTGTGCGATCTGCCGCTGCGGTCCGATGTAGTAGGTCGGCAGCTCGGCTCCCATCATCTGCTCGATCACGATCGCCGGATCGTCGCAAACGTCGCTTCGCCATCCGACGTTGTGGCTCGAGAACAGAAAGAGTCCGCCGGGACGCAGCACGCGCCGGATCTCCATGAGCGCGCGCAATCGATCGTCCGGCTGCAGCTCATCGAGTCCATTGAAGATCGCGTAGGCGGCGTCGAACGAATCGTCCGCGAACGGAGAGAGATCGCGCACGTCGCAGGGAAGCAGGACGGCATCGGGAAATCGCTCGCGGCAACGATCGATCATCGGCGGCGAAACGTCGATGCCCGTGTATCGCGCCGCGCGCGCACGCAGGTACGGCAGCGTGCGCCCTCCTCCCACGCCGATGTCGAGCAGCTCCGCGCGGCGGATGGCCGCGTCATGCCGCGCGAGAATCTTCGACTCCGATTCGCTCAGGGTCTCGTTTCTCGCGTAGTGCTCGACGACGCGCGCCGATGCGTAGAACTCGCGATTGGCGAGGAAAGGATCGCTGCTCAATGCGCCGCGCCTCCATTGTTGTGCCCTGGGTTGTGTCGCATCCGGATGAAAAGGTCGAAGGCCTTGCCGAACCGGCGATCCTCCTCGAGGAAGCGCTCCCTCGCCCGCTCGCCGAGGACCGCGCGGGCGGTGCAGGAAAGCGCCATCACGCGCCGCACCGCCTGCGCCAGTCGTTCCGTGGTCACGTGGAAGCGCCGCGTGATCCCAGGGTAGTCGGGGTCTTCGCTGACGTCGTCCGCCGTCACCGGTACACCCCACCGCCGCGTCACCAGCTCGTTCATCGGCGGGGCGTCCGTCGTCACGACGACCGCCTTGCACGAGCGCGCTTCGTTCAGCGAATGTCCGAATCCTTCGATTTCGCTCGGACAGACGTGCACCTCGTGGCTGTTCAGGATCTCGATCAGATCGTCTTCGCCGAGATACGCCGCGATCTCGCGAATGTTCGCCGCGCCCGCACGGGCGATCATCCCCGCGCACTCGTGATGGTCCGGATGACGCACGATCGTCAGCAGCGGAAAGCCGGGATTCTCCTTCCACGTCTCGATGACCGTCTCCGTTCCCTTCTGTCCCGAGCGGCCGACCAAGTGCAGCCACTTCCCGAAATCTTTCGGGACCGACGATCGATAGCGGTCGCGCGAGGTGAATCCGATGTAGGACGTCGGGATGCCGTAGCGTCGAAGCACGTTGTCCGCGAATCGCGTCTTGCAAAGCACCGCGTCGAGCGTGGCGATGTCCGGCAGCGAGCCAACGCTCAGCCACTCCTGATTCGGAATCAGATAGGCCGCGCGCGCCTGGTCCAGCCAGAACGGATCGAACAATTCGAGATACAGATTGATGTCGCAGCGCCGCGCCGGCCCGCGATGGTCGAAGCACTCGCTGCGCGTCACCTCGACGCCGAGGCGGCGGAGACGCTCGGAAACGATCTCCGCGTCGGACGCGAGACCTACGCCGTCGTCGTGATAGATGACGTTTGCCCGCATCGCGCAATCTCGCTCTCGTATTCGCGAACGTACTCCCCGGCCATGCGGAGGTAGTGGTATTCGTGCATGGCCTTCTCGCGGCAGCGCTGCGGATCGATGCTGCCGAGGGCTTCGAACGCGCGCCGGTAGTCGTCCATCGAGCCGCACACGAAGCCCACGTCGTCCGACACGAGCTCCGGGCATGCGCCGAGGTTGCTCGTGATCACCGGCGTGCCCGACATCAGCGCCTCGGCGATCACCAGGCCGAACGCCTCGTTGATGCGCGTCGGAAAAAGCAGCGCACGCGCGCCGGCGAGCAGCTCCGCCTTCTCGCTGCCCCAGACCTCGCCGCGGAACTCGACGTTCGCGCCGGCCGATGTTTCGCGCAATCGTTCGACGTCGGCGGCATCGACAGAGCCCCCTGCAACCACGAGACGAAAGTCCAGCTCGCGGCAGAGATCGAGCGCGACGTCGAATCCCTTGTTGATCGCGCGCCGCAAATCGCACATGAAGACGACGTAGTCCTCCTTCGTCGCGGAGTACATGAGCTCTTCCGGATCGACGCCGTTCAGCACGTACCGCGTGCTGCCGTACGTCTCCGCAAGCGTGCGCGAGACGTAGACCCAGTTCGGCTTCGCCACGGAACGGCTGACGTTGCGCACCTGCAGATCGGTGTGGCACGTGCGCACCCACGGGATGCCGTCTGTGTCCGTCACCTCGTCTTCGAGATTCCCGTTCTGATAGTGAAAGACGTCCGCGTCGTACGACATCGACGTCGTATGCGTGACGCCGCGCGGCAGCGGCCCGAGAAGTCCGCGAGGCAGACAGTACGTGACGTCGTGCCCGAGCTCCGCCACGCCTTTCGCGACGAGATCGAGAACGCGATAGCCCGCCTGTCCGCGATCGCCGAGCGGCGCGAGCGCGGCCGGAAAACGATGGAAGTTGCTGCAGAACTCGATCCGCATCAGCCCCTCACCCGGCGCTTCGCGCCACCCTCTCCCCGCTTCGCGGGGCGAGGGGCAATGTGGACTCGAACAAACAATCGTCGCCGAGGGGAACGAGCGGGTCGGACGACGGCGGCGCGAAGTAATCCGCGCGCGCGGACTGGCAGCGATTCGACAGCGGGTTGTAGACGACGTAGAGAATCGCCCGGCGCAGCGGCGTGATGTTCTCGTTCGACGCATGAACGAGATTCGCGTGCATGAAGAACGTCGAGCCCGGCGGTCCCGTCAGCGCGCGCAGCCCGCCTTCGGAGACGAGACTGCGCATCATCGACGCATCCATCACGATCTGTCCCGTTCCGAGAGGATCGGGATCGGTGGTGCTGCGCGCCAGCAGACCGCGCGTGTGCGAGCGCGGCACGACCATCAGCGGCGCATTGCAGGCCGTGATCTCGTCGAGAAACACGCCGATGACGACCGGCTTCGGCGCGGTCATCCGATCCATCAGGTACCACGTCGAAAAATCCTGGTGCCACGGATAGAGCGTGAACGGCTTCCCCTCCCATCCCGCCTTCACGACCACGCGGGTCTGGTAGAGATACACGTCCTCGTTCGAGATCTGCCGCGACGGGACGAGCAGCCGCGGATGACGCGTGAGGCGGTCGAACAACGGGTCGTCGAGATGGATCCCGCGCAGCATGCGGACGACGGAGGTCCCTTCCTCGAGCTTCGCTCCGTGCGAGCGCGTCATCGTTTCGGAGAACGCATGCTCGCGCAGGAGCTCCATCTCCCGCGGCGTGAAAAGGTTCTCGAAGAAGAGATATCCGTCGGTCTCGTACTGTCGCAATTGATCGGGCCGGAGTTGCATCGTGAATCCTCATCCCGCGGCTGCCGGCAGGCGCACCGGGTCCCAGGTACAGAAGTCGTGATCGGCCGCGCCGCGGTGATACGGGCGCGTCTCGCGGCCGAACAGAAGCGGATCGAGCGCCGAGCCGATGTCGAGATACGTGTTCCGCGGCGCAAAGGCGAAGAGCTGCTGCGCGACGACGCCGCCGAACGGGCCGGCCGCGATGAGAAACAGCCGGCCGCTCAGTTTCAGCGAAGTGATGCGCGCGCGCAGACGATCGATCAGCGGGTAGTCGCGGATCCACGCGTTGTCGCCGACGCGCGAAATCTCGCGCACGCGAAACGGCAACGCGTCGCCGCCGGCGGCCTTGTGCGAGCAAACAAGATGAATGTCGTATTGCGCGAACAGCGGCAGCCACGACTGGCGGAACGCCGGATAGTTGGAATTCGCGAAGAGACAAGCGTATGTCAGCGCATCCTCCGCCTGCCGCGCCAGAGAGCGATAGACGAAGAATTCCGCATCGCCGACACAGCACGGCGCGGAGATGGCGACGAAGTAGTTGCGCTGGCGGTGCTGCAGCGCATCGACGAGCCGGTCGCGATACCAGCGCTGCTCGAGCGCAAGCGGGTCGTAGCTGAAGTCGGGATAGTCGATCCGCGAATCGCGCGCGATGCGGATCTCGCCGTCGCCAAAGCGGGCGATGGCGAACGGCTCGCGGCGCCGCAGCATGGTTTCGAAGCGCACGAGCTCGCCCCGGAAATCCTTCATGCCGCGTTTCCTTCGCCCGACGCCGCGCGCCGGATCAGTGGCAGCACATCGCCGGCGAAGATCTGCATCTCCTCGAGCTTCGGCCAGCCGGAGAAGATGAATTGCGTCACGCCCGCCGCGGCGTAATCGAGGATCGTCCCGGCGATGTCGTCCGGCGATCCGACCAGGCACGTCGATGCCGGCCCGTGCGATTTCAGCGCGCCGGTCCAGATCACCGGCGTCAGCCATTCTTCGCTGTTCATCGCGGCCGAATAGCGCTCGCGGAACGTCGTCGAATCGCTGCCGCTGATGAAGCCCGATTCCATCTGCCGCGACGGCGCCGCATTCTCGACGAGATCGCGCGCGGCGCGGCGCGCTTCGTCACGCGTTCTGCGCGTGATCACGCACAGGCGCACGCCGACCGTCTTTCCGGCCGCGAGGAGCGGCGGCGTCAACGCGCGCATCTTGTCCGGCGTCTCCGCCATCAGCATCCAGCACGATCCCTGTCGCATCGCTACTTCGCGCGCCTGCGGCGAGTTGCCGGCGATGTAGATCTCCGGCCATCGCTCGATCGGCGATTGAAAGGGCGTGTTCACGCGTCCCTGTTCGATCGTGTAGTACGTGCCGCGATAGTCGACCGGCTGCTCGCCGCGCCAGAACGCATTGCACGCCGCGAGGAACTCTTCCGTGCGCGCGTAACGGTCGTCGTGCGGCAGGAAGTCGCCGTAGCCGCGCTGTTCCTGCGGCGAATGTCCGGCAACGATGTTGAGCGACAGCCGTCCGCCGATGATCGTCGACAGCGTGTTGAGCTGCTGCACGAACATCGTCGGCGAGATCAGACCCGACCGCCAGGCGATGAGAAAACGGATCGTGTCCGTGCGCGCCCCGACTGCTGCGGAAAGTGTGATCGGATCCGGCTTGGCCCATCCGAAATCGACGAGGAGCGAGTCCATGCCCGACGCTTCCGCCGCCTTCGAGAAACGAGTGAGCGCATCGATGTCGGGCACGCCGGTCTCGCGCCGTGCGCTCGCCGCGCCGCGCGAGCCGTCGTCGTCTTCGCCGCTCTGCGGCAGACGCCAGTGAAAGCGAAGATTCATGCCGCGGTTCCTTTCGATTCCGCTTCCTTGCGGCGAATGATCGGCAGCACGTCGCGCGTGAAGATCGACATCGCTTCGGTGTCGGGCCAGCCGAGAAACAGGAACTGCGAGATGCCCATCGCCTTGTAATCGAGGATCGCCGCGGCCACCTCTTCGGGGGAGCCGAGCAGCGCGATCGCCGGCGCGCCCATGTACGGCACCGCGCCCGTCCACAGCGCATCGGTGAGCCATTGCGAGTCGCTGCGCGCGAGCTCGTACGTCGACCGCCATGCCACCGAGTCGCTGCGCTTCTCGAACTTCTCGTGGTTCTCGACCGCCTTCGCGCCGAGGTGCTCGATCATCTCGCAGGCGCTCTGCAGCGCTTCCTCGCGCGTCTGGCGCACATGAATCGTCAGCATCAAGCCCGCTTCCACTCCCGCATCGAGCAGCGGCGCGATGTGCCGGCGCAGCTTTTCCGTTTCTTCCGGCAGCACCCAGAGACAGTGACCGTGCCGGACCGCGAGATCCACCGCCTGCGACGACGCGCCGCCGATGAAGATCTCCGGCCCGTTGCGGTTCGGATCGGTGAAGCGGAGATTCAGCTTCGCGTTCTCGACGCGGAAATGGCGGCCCGCGTATGTGACCGGCTCGTCGCTGCGCCAAAGCGCATTGCAGATCGCCAGGAACTCGTCTGTGCGCGCGTATCGCTCGTCGTGCGAAAGAAAATCGCCGTACGCCGCCTGTTCCGCGGGCGTGTGTCCGGCGACGATGTTGAGACAGATGCGTCCGTTCGTGAGCGCGGCAACGGTGTTGACCTGCTGTACGAACGTCGTCGGTGCCATGAGGCCGGACCGCGCGGCGACCATGAATTTGATGCGCGTCGTGAGCATGCCGAGGGCGGAGGCGAGGGCGATGGGATCAGGGCGATGAAAGCCGACCGCCGTCAGCAGCGACTCGATGCCGCAATCCTCGGCGTGACGGCAGAACGCGACGAGCGCGTCGAGGTCCGGAACCGCCTGCTGCCGCGCGCGCTCCATCGCGCCGCGATAGCGATCGCCCGCGGACGACATGGTCCAGTGGAAACGAAGATCCATCGGAGACGAAGCCCGTCCAGCACGTAGACGTAGATGCGGGAAGGGTTGTGAATTCACAGCTTCGTGAGGGGAATCGTCTTTTTCACAGCATGCAGCGTTGGTTTGTTCTCGCGTTCACCGTGTTGGCGCTGTGGCCTGCGTTTGCCCAAACCGCCAGCGATGGCGGGATTTCGGTCGATCTCGCCTTGCGCCGTCTCGATGACGCGAAGGCGCCGCTGCGCGCAGGGCACGATGCGGAGGTGTTCGTCCGCCTGCGCGATCAGACCGGCGCTCCGATCCGCGGGTCCGGCATCAACGGCTGGCTCAGCGTCCATCGGCCCGACACTCCGCCGCTCAATCGTGAAGAGTGCGTCGCGCGCGTCGCGACGTTCACGGCCGGAGGACTCTTCCGGCAGCCCGCACTCGACTTGAACGTGTATCGCGTCATCGTGCTCAACGCCGATGCGACTCTCTCGGTCGTCGATCCCAAAGTCAGTTTCGGCGGGACCAGTCTTCTGGCGATGGTGCAGCTCGAGTCGCCCGCCGAGGACTGGGCGCTCGATCGCGAGCACCGCCGCCTCTTCGTGGCCATGCCCGAGGCCGGGAAAGTCGCGGTCATCGACACCGGCACGTGGAAAGTGATCGCCAGCCTCGCGGCCGGCGCGCGCGCGAATCGGATCGTGTTCCAACCCGACGGCGGTTACGTCTGGGCCGCGTACGACGGTGGCGTCGTCGCGATCGATCCGCGGAAGGCGGAGATCGTGGCGCGCATCAAAACGGGCAGCGGCGCGCACGATCTCGTCGCCAGTGAGGACAGCGGCACACTGTTCGTCACGAACTCCGGATCGGGCACGACGTCCGTCATCGACGTCCATGCGCTGAAGGTCGCGCGTCAGGTGCGCACGGGTGTGAATCCGTTGAGCGTCGCCTGGTCGCAGCTCGCGCGCATGGCGTACGTGGCGAGCGGCGACGGTGCCGTCACCGCCGTCGATGCGCGTCACGCCGCACCCGTCGCGCGCATCGCCGCCGTCGCCGGAATCACGCGCATCCGCTTCGCGCCCGGCGGACGGCTCGCGTTCATCACCAATCCCCCGAAGAACGCGGTCTACGTTCTCGATGCGCCCTTGAATCGAATCATCCAGACCGCGATCGTGGAGTCAGCACCGTTCGAAGTGACGTTCTCCGACACGATTGCCTACATTCGCCACCTCGGCAGCGAGACCGTTCTCATGGTCACGCTCGCGAATGTCGGCCAGCCCGGCGCGCAAGTCTCGGTCGCCGATTTTCCCGGCGGCCAGCGCGCGTTCGGTCAAAGCGGCATCGCGCCCATTCCCGCCGACGGCGTCGTCCAGGCCGCGGGAGAGAACGCGGTGCTCGTGACCAATCCCGCCGACGGGCAGATCTACTATTACCGCGAAGGCATGGCTGCCCCCTCGGCCGCCATCTCCGCCTATTCGCACGTGCCGCGCGCCGCGCTCGTCGTCGATCGTTCCCTGCGCGAAGTAGAGCCGGGACTCTTCACGACCATCGCCCGAATGCCGAAGGCAGGCTCGTACGACGTCGCCCTGTTCGTCGGCACGCCGCGCGTCGTGACGTGTTTTCAGGTGACGGTGCGGTGAAGGTCGGCCTTGCGGCCGCCTTTCGGATTTCCGGGTTAGACTTTCGTGACGGCCGGTGCCGGGGGAACAGGAATCGGCGCGGGGATGACGGGGTCCGTACTCGCCTTCCGCGACGTTCCTTTCTTCAGCTTGTCGCGCATGCGCCTATGAGACTCGACGACTTGTCGACTTGTCGGCTCACGCTCCGGTGCCATTGCCAACGCGACGCTCCTCAGGACGCGTATACTTTCTTCGGGTCCAATTTCAATCCAGAACGACGAACCGCTGCTCCGCCGCGTCGCGATGCGGACGACTTTCGACCGAAAGGAGCGGATGAAGATGCCCACCGCGCAACAGAAGAACGTCAGGGTTCGATTCAGGTGGAAGGGCGGCCCCAGTTTCCAGATCGTCGGCGGAAGCCTGACCTCCGGGAAGAACTACGCGGTCACGTGGCAGATGGTGTCGGACTCCGCTGCCACGCTCATGTCGGTCGATTTCGCCGACAACGTCACACCGCCCGCTCTGCAGAACGGATGGACGCTGCCGACCCCACCTCCGGACTCCATCGTGCAGGGCGTCTACAACGACAACACCACCCCCGGGGAGAAGGTGATGAACTTCCCGTACACCGTGACCGTGCAATACAACGGCGACACCTACACGTCCCCCGATCCCGAGCTGGAGCTTCAGCCGCCCCGTAGTTAGCGGACTAAGGAGGCATCATGTGGATCCAAGCCCTGCCCGCCATTCAGATTCACGGAAGCGGCAATTGTGTGCTCTCCACGTTCTCGGCGCCGGTGCAGTATCACGTGAAAGGCCCGAACATCTCCGCGATCTCCGGATTCGTGAGCGCCCAGGAGTACGCCTTCGTGTCGCTGTCCGCCAGCCCGCCTTACACCGTGGCGTTGCGGATCTCGATTCCGGAATTCGACGGCGGGAACATGGTCGTGACGAACAGCGCGGTCGCGATCCTCACGTTCGTCGCGGTGCTCTCACCAGGCACCCGAGCCGTCACCGCAATCGTCGTCCAAGGTCAATGACAACGAGGCACGAGGTCGAGCCATGATGATTCAGGCGATGCCGATTCTTCCCGTGAACAACTGCACCGGGCAGTCGTTGACCGCCTCCGCCCTCTACCCCATCACCTACTCGGTCAAAGGTTCCGTCATGATCAGCGGAACGCTGTCGCCGGTGCTGCTCGACGGAACGGTCTATCCCGGCAGCTACGTCTCGGAGTCGATCACCGGGGCCCCGCCGTTCAGCATCAGCGTCGGCTTCAGCGGGGTGACGGCGAAAGGCGTGGTCACGTCTCCGAATGCCATCGTCACGTACGTCCGCTTCGGCCCGTTCGGGAATCCGACGTTCCCGCCGCTGCTCGTGATTCGCGATCCTTCACCGACGCAGGCCACGCCGAAGGAATGACGAACCTCGCCATCGCCACGCTGCCGTTCGGCGCTCCGCCGCCGGACGTGGAGGCCCTGCAGGCCGAGATCGCGCGGGAGCCGCACAACGCGCAGTTGCATCACGCGCTGGCGATCTCGCTCGTGCACCGGCAGGACCTCGACGGTGCGATCGCCGCGGTCGAGCGCGCGATCGCGCTCGACCCGGAGGAGCCGCAGGCGCACTGCTCGCTCGGGCAGTTCCGCCTGTTGCAGCACGATCTCGACGCGGCGCGCAATGCATTCGAGCAGGCGCTTGCGCTCGCGCCCGACGATCCCGACGCGCGCGGGCAGCTTGCGGTAGTGCTGCTGCATCAGGGCCGCACCGGCGAGTCGCTGCAGATGCTGAGCGAGCTCACCGCGCGCCGCGCCGACGTCCCGCTGCTCTGGGCGAACCTCGGCGCGGCGCGCAAGGCCGCGGGCGATCTGAACGGTGCCGTCGCCGCAGCCCGTCAGGCGCTCGCGCTGCAGCCGGACTGGGTCGCGGTGCGCTCGGATCTCGCCGCGATCCTCGTGCGCACGGGACGGTTCTCCGAGGCGCTGGCGGAGCAGCGCGTGCTCGCGGAGCAGATGCCGGAGTCGCCCGAGGTGCACATGAGCGTCGGCGCGACGCTGCACATGCTCGGCGATCTCGCCGGCGCGCAGGCGGCGCACGAGCGCGCGGCGGAGCTTCGTCCCGACTGGAATGGGGCGCTGCACAACGCCGCGGTGACGGCCTTCGGGCTCGGCGATGCGGAACGCGGCGCGACGCTTCTGCGCCGCTGCCTCGAGCTCGAGCCCGACTCGCGCAACGCCCACTTCGACCTCGGCATGATGTGCATGATGCTCGGCGACTACAGCGCCGGGCTGCGCGAGTACGAGTGGCGGTGGGCGAAAGGCGGTGAGACGTATCACCGGCCGGAGTTGAAGGTGCCGCTGTGGGACGGCTCGCCGCTGTCCGGACGCTCGCTGCTGCTGTGGTGCGAGCAGGGCTTGGGCGACGTCCTGCAGTTCGCGCGGTTCGTCAGCCGCATTCCGAAGGACGGCGGACGCATCGTGCTGCACGCGCCGAAACGCCTCGCGCGTTTGCTCGCGGCATGCGATGGCGTCGATCAGGTGGTGACGGACGGCGACTGGCTCGAGGCGGACGTGCAGTTTCCGATGCTCAGTCTTCCGTTCCGCATGGGCATCGATCTCGATTCGCTCGGAGACGAGCGCTATCTGCGCGCGCCGCAGCGCTGCGAGCGAGCGGAGCGATTGATTCCGCCGGATGGCGCGGCGCTGAACGTCGGCTGCGTCTGGGCCAGCGGCGCGTTGTATCGGAAGCACCGGCAGCGCGACTGCAACGTCCGCTCGCTGGCCGCGCTTTCGCGGGTGCCGGGCGTGCGCCTGTTCAGTCTCCAGTACGGACTTCGTTCGCCCGATGCCGAACCCTATCGCGAGCAACTGATGGATCTCTCCGACGACCTCGGCGACTTCGCGCAGACCGCGGCATTCGTCGAGCGGCTCGATCTCGTCATCACCGTCGACACGTCGATGGCCCATCTCGCGGGCGCCCTCGGCGTGCCGGTATGGCTGCTGCTGCAGGCGCATCCGGACTGGCGCTGGATGAGGTCGCGCGCCGACTCGCCGTGGTATCCGTCGATGCGCATCTACCGGCAGGCGTCCCCCGGCGACTGGAGTGAGCCGCTTGCGCGAATCGAGCGCGATCTCGACGAGCTCGCACGGACGCGCGGCTGCACGCGGCCGCCCGCGCCTGCGCTACCCCCGCCGGACGAGATTCCGGAGACGATCTTGGTCAAGCAATACGGCGAGCGCCGTACCGGCACGAATTACCTGCGCACGCTCCTTGCCGCGAACTATCACACCGAAGTGTTGATGCACATCCTCGGCGACAAACATTCGGCGCCGGTGCCGTTCGACGAGTACTGGCGCGACGCGCAGAGCGATGCGAATCCCGCGCGCGCTTTCGTGTGCCGGGCGACGTTCTCCGCGCCGTCCGCGACGACGACACCGTTCGATATCCTGCAAGTCGACGAGACGATGCATTTCGCGGAGCCGATCTCCGATGCGCACGTGCGTGGCGACTTGCGTTTCGTCATCTCCATTCGCGATCCGTACGCGTGGGCAGTGAGCCTCGGCTGGTTCCTCGGATGGGCGCCGCGCGGCGAGACGCTGCCTGACGAGCGCGCGGCCGATTTGAGCGAGGCGTGTGCGCAGTTCAATCGCCGCTACGCGGCTTGGCTCGCGCTCGCGCAGGCGGCGCCTTCGCGCGCATTTTTCGTGTCCTACGAGGAACTGTTGCGCGATCCGCAAGCGGTGTGCGATCGGTTCGCGAGAGCGGCGGGATTGACGCGCCGCTCGCGCACTTGGCGGCATCAGGACGAGACCGTCCTGCCTGCGATGTGGGACAACGATCCCGTGCCGCGCACGGGAGCGAAGGCCGATCTCTTGAACAGCCAGGAGCAGGCGCGGTCGACCTGTCTCTCGCCGGATTGCCACGATGCAATTGCCGAAACGATCGATTGGGCGCTCGTCGATCGAATTCTCGCGCGCACCATCTCCCTATGAGTCTATGAGCCTTGAAAACTCGACGACTCGAAGACTCGTAGACTCGTCGACTCGTTAGGCGCCCCGCCCCTACACCCCCGGCGGTATCGCCATCGCGATGATCTGCAGGACGATGAACTCCGCCGGGAATGAAGGCGCGAATCCGACGACGGCGTTGACCAGACCGTTCTCGATGTCGTTGATGGACGTCGTGCTCGAGTCGCATTGGACGAAGAACGACTCGGACGGCTTGCCCCCTGCGAACGCGCCGGCGCTCCAGAGTTGCGAGAGGAACTCCACGACCGACTGGGTGATGCTCGCCCATAGCGCCTCTGTATTCGGTTCGAAGATGGTCCACTTCAGTCCCGCGTTGATGCTCGACTCGATGAAGAGCGAGAGACGGCGCACGTTCACGTATTTCCATTCGGACGAGAGTGCGTCCGCGCCGGCGAGCGTACGCGCGCCCCAGACGACGGTCCCATAGACCGGAAAATTGCGGATCACGTTGACGCCGAGCGGATTCAGGACGCCGTTCTCGGCATCGGTTACCGGGTAGGCCGGCATCACTCCCGGAATCGTTGCAGTCGTTCCTGCCGGAGCTTTCCACACGCCGCGCGATTCGTCCGTCGTGACGTACACCGCCGCGACTCCTCCGGAGATCGGCGTCTTCGTAGTTCCAGCTACGAGGAGCGGCCAGTAAATCGCGCCGTTCTCCGCTACGATCGACGCAACGCCACTCACGCCGTTCGTGACGGAGTCGACGTCGGTCCAGTCCACGGGCGGATCGACGATGAAAAATGCGCGCCGCTTCGCGCAATAGGCGGCGATCTCCGCGAGCGCGCTCTGGTAGGTATCGCCCTCGAGCGTTGACAGATCGGGCATGGTGATCAGGTTCAGCGACAACACGGCATCGAGAGCGGTGAACGCGCTGGAGAGAACGGCGTTCTCGACAGGAACGCGCACGATCCACGCGCTCTGCGCGCCGCCGAGGAAGAACTGCGATACGCCTTGCGCGAGAGGAAAATCGCCGGGAAGCGCGGCCGCGATCGACTGCGCCTCATAAAACGGTCCGTCCGGCGAAGCGCCGATGAAGGCCGTGGTGGTCGTCGTCGCAGGCGTGATCGGCGGCATCGTCTACATCTCGACCAGTTGCGCGGCGAGGACCTGGAACACCGTCTGGCCGTTCGTCGACTCGACGTGCGTCTCGATCGTCGCGACCTCGCTCTCTTCGCGCGTCACCGCGCAGGCGAGCACGCCGGGCCGCGGCAGAAACGCAAGATGCGATTCGTGGTCGTGCAGCACCGTCTGCACCTTCTCCACGAAGAGCCACTCCGTGCCGGCTGAGTCGACGAGGCTGCATTCGACCCAGCCGGGGGACTCGGAGCGGACGAGCCTCAGCACTTCCACGCGAACGGCCTGCATCCGCGGATCTTCTCACGACGCGGGGATCATTGGATGATCGTCGCGAGAATCGACCAGCGCGTATCCACGTCCGCGCCCGTCGTCACGGAAACGCAGTGGAGATTCACCTGGAAGTCGTCCGTGCCCGCCGGACGCAGCCAGCTTCGGATGCCGCAGTTCTGCGCGCCCGAACCCCACACCGACGCCTGCACGTTCGATTTCTTGAGGCCGTTCTTCACGAGACCGTCGAACGTGACGGTGTACTTCCCGGTGGCGAGCCGCTTGACGGTGATCGCGCCGCCCATTGAGTTGTACGCGAACGCCGGGTCGGGCGAGTAGCTCGCCGCCGTCGGCTCGTTCCCGCGCGCGAACCCCATCTGCTCGGCCGCAAACACAGGCACTGCAAGTAAAGCAATGGCGATGAAAATCAGTTTCTTCATGACGTCCTCCGGCAAATAGTGCGCGGAGCGCCGAATCCGTTTCAGATTTGTCCGCTGGCGGGGGGATAGTCGTCCGCGCGGACGAGGATCTCGCGCGGCTTGCTTCCCTGGCTCGGACCGACGATGCCGTTCGCTTCCATGATCTCGATCAGGCGAGCGGCGCGGGAGTAGCCGAGCTTGAGGCGGCGCTGCAGGTACGACGCGCTGCCCTGGCCGGTGCTCAACACGACCCGCACGGCCTCGTCGTATTTCGGATCCTCGAGATACTCGATGCCGTCGGCGCCGCTCTTCTCTTCGGCGATCCTCGTGATCGCCTCGAGGAACTTCGGCTCGCCCTGGTTCTTCTTCACGAAGTCGACGATGTCGTTGATCTCGCCCTCGGACACGTACGCTCCGTGCAGCCGGCGAACGCGCGCGGTGCCGGGCGGGAGGAAGAGCATGTCGCCGTTGCCGAGGAGCTTCTCGGCACCCTGCGCGTCGAGGATGGTGCGGGAGTCGATCTTCGACGCGACCTGGAACGAAATGCGCGAAGGAAGGTTGGCCTTGATCACACCGGTGATCACGTCGACGGACGGACGCTGCGTGGCGATGATGAGATGGATGCCGACCGCGCGCGCCTTCTGCGCGAGACGCGTCACCGAGTCCTCGACGTCCTTCGAGGCAACCATCATCAGGTCCGCGAACTCGTCGATGACGATGACGATGTACTGCATGGGGTCGTCATGCGGAGTCGGCGCGTCGACCGCGAGCTTTTTCGCACGGCGGTACGCATCCGGATCCTTCAGCAATGAGTTGTACTGATCGATGTTGCGCACGCCGCACTCGGCGAGGGTCCGGTAGCGGTTCTCCATCTCGTTCACCGACCAGATCAACGCCTGCGATGCGAACTTCGGGTCGGTGATGATCGGATGCAGCAGGTGCGGGATGTCCTCGTACACCTTCAGCTCGACCATCTTCGGGTCGATCATCAGCATCCGGAGCTGCGACGGCAGCGCCTTGTACAGCATCGAAACGATCATCGAGTTGAGGCCGACCGACTTGCCCGCACCCGTTGCTCCTGCGACGAGGAGGTGCGGCATCTTCGCGAGATCGGTGACGACCGCCTCGCCGTGAATGTCCTTGCCCAACGCGAGCGTGAGCAGCGACGGCGACGACGCGAACGTGTCGGTGTCGATGATGTCGCGCAGCGTGATGAGCTCGCGTTTGCGATTCGGCACTTCGATGCCGACGGTCGACGAGCCGGAGATGCGCTCGATGCGAATCGACTCGGCCTTGAGCGCTAGCGCGAGATCATCGCCGAGGTTCACGACCTTCGCGTACTTCACGCCGGCGCTCGGCTTGAACTCGAACGTCGTGACCACGGGGCCGGGGTGATACGCGGTCACTTCACCTTCGACCGCGAACTCGCGGCAGCGGGCTTCGATGAGATGTCCGATCTCGAGGAACTTCTTGTGGACCTCGTCGTTGATCGCGCCCTGTTTCGGGCCTTCGGTAAGCAGGTTCATCGTCGGCAGCGAGTCGTGCGTGAGCTTGATCTCGCGGCGCGTGGGCTTCTCGGGCCGCCGTACTGACGGACGAGGGATGGACGGTTTGGTCTTCGGAATGGGAAGGTCTTCGAACTCGGACTCGTCATCCCGAGCGGAGTCGAGGGACCTGGGCGGGAGGGGCGGCCTGTCGCGCCCCACCCGCGCAGGTCCCTCGACTCCGCTCGGGATGACAGCAGGTGGTGCCGCATACAACTCGAACGGATTCGGCGTCTCCTGCTGCGCGAGTGCTTCCGCGGCCTTGCGGAGATCGGCCTTGGTCACCTTGCGGATCTGAAAACTGCCGCGTCCTTCCACCTCGCGCACGATCGGGCCGCGCGCGGACGGTGCGTCGGACGAAGATGCAGACACGAGCCGCAGTTGCAGTTGCGGTGTCTCCGCTTTCTCCAGGTGCTTTTTGACGATCGCCGTTTTCATCTTCTCCTTGCGCCGGCGCTCGGAGAAGCGCGCCCAGTGCATCGAGATCGTGCGGCCGAGGGCCAGCGATTGGCGATGAAGAGCAAGGAAGACTGCCGCGAGACTGATGCGCGTCGCGAGCAGCACGCCCACGAGCAGCGCGGTCACGAGCGCGATCACCGCGCCCGACGTGTTCATGTTCCCGCTGACGGTCTCGTTGATCTCCTGACCGAGGTAGCCGCCAGCGGCGATCAGCGATCCGCGCAGCCACACCTTCCCCACGCCGAGATCGAACAGAGGCGGCATCGCCAGCGCGAGGATCACGAAGCCGATCAGCTTCGTATGGAAGTACTCGATCTCGCGTCCCCAGAAACGATTCCAGCCGATCGCGAGGAGCACTCCCGGGAACAGCAGCGACGCGAACCCGAAGAAGCTGACGAAGATCCACGCCAGCGTCGCGCCGTAATAGCCGATCAGGTTGCGGATCTCGGTGTCGGTGGAGGTGTAGAACGCGGAGGAATCGTTGGGATGGTAGGTGACGAGAGCCGCGGCGACACTGATCCCGATCGCCACGACGACGATCCCGATCAACTCCCCGCCCCTGCGGCTGCGAAAGAATTCGATTAGCTGCACCCTTCCCACACTCCCAGCTTTTCGCCGTCAGTGTAGCAAAGATAACAGTTGGCAGTTAACAGTTGGCAGTCAACAGGAGAAAGACTCTCCTGCCAACGGTCGACTGCCAACTGCCAACTTTCCCTCAGTACCGGTCGCCCGGATCGTCCGGAGACGCGGGACCGACGTTGAAGGAGCCCTCCATCGCGCTGTGCTCCGGACTGCAGGTCGGGCGCGTGCAGATGTATACATACGTGCCCATCTCGGTGACGGTGATCGTTCGCACGGTCGCACCGCCGCTGAGCGGCTCGGCGGTGAACAGGGACGTTCCGCTGGGCGAGAACAGGCGGATGCCGTGGGGGCCTCCCTCGCCCGTCATCGTGAACCTCAACTCATCGCCCACGGCCAGTACCCCCGCCGGCAGAGTCACCGCGAAGTTTCCGTTGGACGCATGGATGGTGATGTCTTTCGTCTGAGGAGGAGGAGGCGGCGGCGGCGGAGTGCCCGTGTCATCGGACGCGGGGATGAACGTCGGATCGACCGAGCCGTTGTCGACGACCGAGCCGTAGAGGAACACCGGCTGATCGGACGTGAAGCTGATCCAGGCGTCGCTGAGATCGGCGGTGGTGTTGTCGAAGAACCCGACGATGCTCGCCGGTCCGAGGACGCCGAACGGCTGCAGGGTCGTCGTTTTCGTGACGACCACGGCGTTGTTCTTGTCGTACAGCTTGAGGGTCACGTTCGCGGCGACGCCGTTCGGGTTCGCACCGCCCCAGTTCGTGCGGAACTCCCCCAGCGTCGTCGGACCGGCCTTGAGCTGCAGCAAAACGCCCTTCGTTTTCGCCGTCGATGCTTCGAGGCCGGGGACGAATTGTCCGAGCGTGCCCTTCTGGAAGCTGGCGCGCGCGTCCTGATAGATGCGCTGCGATGCGACGAAGTCGACGCCGTCCGCCGACGTCAGCCGGATCGCGCCGAGCGCGGGACCGCCGCCGAACATCGACTGGACGGCATCGTCGTACACCTTCATCGTCCGCTTCGGGATCGTCAGCGTGATCGGCTGGACGCCGCTGTTGTTGGCGTTGCCCGCCGGCAGATACCGCGCCTGGATCGTGATGTCGTTGTCGAACGACGGATTGAAGATGCGCGCATCGGTGAAGAAACCGTTTGCCTTGCCGGTGACGGAGAGATACACGTCTTTCGCAAAGAGAGAGGTGGTGAAGACCAGAAAAACTGTCGCTACCGCGAGTCGACCACGCATGTTGAGTTGATCCTCCGTTGTGCAGAGATCATACGCGGCGGCCCGTGGCGCCCGGTCAGGCATGGTGATAGGGGGCCTGTAAGATTCGCGGAACCCGCGTGTAGTCCCTGTCATCCCGAGCGTGAGTCGAGGGACCTGGGCGGGTGGGGCGACAGGTGCGTGCCTCCTGTCCCCACCCGCCCAGGTCCCTCGACTCCGCTCGGGATGACACAGTCAAAGACGGGCGCGTGCGACCGTTCGTTTACGCCGCGCGGATCTGGCCGCGGCCGAGGAGCGACAGGATCTGCGTCGCCGCGCGGTCGCCCGATTCGACCGCCGAGTTCATGAAGCCGTTCTCCTCGAGCGTGTGCTCGCCCGCGAAGATCAGCCGTCCCTGCGGCTGCACCAGTGAGTTCATGTACTTCTGATACTGGCCCGGGCGATAGCAGGTGTAGCTCCCCTGCGTCCACTCGTACTTCGGCCAGATCTGCCGCACGGCCTTGCCGGTGTACGCGGCGGCGGTGCCGGGAAAGACTTTGTCGGCCTGCGCGACGAACTCTTTCGCGCGATCCTGCAGCGCGCCCTGTCCGATGACCAGTCCCTGCCGGCCGCCGGTGAAGTTGGTGAGGATCGCGTGCTCGCCCGCCTGTCCGCGGCTCGTGTCCCAGCAGCACTGGAACGCGAGATCGGTGAAGGTGTACGCGCTGACGTTGAGCTCCATCCACGGACGCGCTTTCAGGCCGACCATCATCTTCGAGTTCGTTCCGTAGCCGAGGTTCTCGATCGTGCCTCGCTGCACGGGAGTCAGATCGAGGTTGCGCAGGTCGAGCTTGCGCATGACCGTGAGCGGGATCGTGGTGACCACGATGTCGGCCGCAATCACAGTGGAGGATCCGCCGCGACGCACGGAGATCTCGAATCCCTCGCCGCGGTTGCGGATCGACTCGACGACGGTGCCGGTCTCGATCGGATGCTGGATCTCCTGCGCGAGACGGATCGGAATCGTCGCGTTGCCGCCGCGCGTCCGGAAGCGCTCGTTGCTCTCGCCGAAGATGCCGAACGTCCCTTCGTCGGTCCCGACTGCGCAAACGAGATTGAGTGCGCTCTGTTCGTCGAGCTGCAATCCGTACTCGCCGACGTACGCGGCTTCGATGACTTTCACGATCGGTCCGCTGAACTGGTGCTTCGCGATCCACTCCGCCACGGACATGTCGTCGAGCGCGCGCCCCTCGGGCGTCGCATGATCGAACGTGACCGCGCAGTTCTCGTCGCCGTCGCCGATGTCTTTGCGGATGGCGACGGCGATGGGGCGGAACGCTTCGATCCAGTCGGCGTCCGCGCGATAGAGCTTGCTGTCGATGTAGTAGTCGTGTCCCGTCGAGCCGTCGAGATACGCGAGGTCGACCAGCTCGACGCCGAGCTCCTGGGCGAGATTGCGGATCGCGTAGTGATCGGTGTCGATCAACTCGCCGCCCAGCTCCGCGGTCTGGCCGTCGGGAAAGAAGTTCTGCAGCGAGTACATGCGCCCGCCGACGCGCGGCGACGCTTCGAGGATCGTCGACGCCAAGCCGTTCTGCTGAAGGCGGTACGCGCACGTGAGCCCGGAGGTGCCAGCGCCGAGGATGACGATGCGCGGACCGGCGCTCTCCTGGGCGCGCGCGAAGCGCGGAAACGCGAGCGTGGCTCCCGCTCCGGCGACTGCCGCCGCGGATGTGCCGAGGAATTTGCGCCGGCTCCACGCCGCCTCGGCGGCTCGCTCCAGAGCCTCCTCGGTCGGAACGTTCGTGCGCTCCAGACGATCGGCGACACGAAGTGCATGGCGAAGACGCGTGAAGAGCTCGGTTCTCGGCATGGGGCGAAATGATACACGGCGAGCTCACGTCCCAACATCAGCAGAGCGGCGCGAAGCGAAATAGAGCCCGATCCCAACAACGACACCCGATACGACCGGCAGCACGAACATAGGCAAGAGCTCGATCGGCACCGCGTGACGAAAACTCGGTTCGATGTTTCGCCATAGGAACCAGGTAACGAGGCAGACGCCACTTCCAATCACACTGCCAATGACGATCGCGATGCGGCGCGAAACTCGTCGATACCGGAAGAGCGTGGCGAAGCTGAAGGCACAGAATACGAGAGTGGACACGAAGGCCAGAATGACGATCTCAGCGAAATCTCCCGCCTTGGTCGCGGCCATGGTGGCCACCATTGCGACACCGTACGCAACAGCAAGGAGAAGCCAGCCACCGAGGTTCTCGCGGAACCGCTCGCTCCTGGTCACGCGGAGAGGACCCATAAGTGGATGGAGCGGTTCTGCCCCGAAGCACTGACGAAGGACTCGGACTTCGTCGAAGGAACGGCGCCGAAGGGGAAGGTATGGGAGACCACGCGAGATCCCGGCGAACATTGGCGAAGGAGCGCCGTTGCCAGAAGTTGCGTGGACCAATGGACGAGGTAGAGAAAGACGACGCTCGCCGGCCGGAGATCGAGGTCGACCGCATCGCACTGCTCGAACTGCGCGAGATGAGAAACGCCCGCGGCGGCGGCATTGACTCGTGACTGCTCGATCCAATGGGTCTCGACATCGACGCCGAGGCTGCGAGCCTCACGTGTGGCAGAGGCGGCGATCGCAAGCCGGCCGTCGCCGCATCCGAGGTCGTACACCACGTCCTCCGGCCGGACTTCGGCGAGATGGATCATCCGCTCGACCACATCCGGCGGCGTCGCGACATACGGAGCGAGGATGTAGCGTGGCGTAGTAGTCATGAGCGCCCAGATATCCGCAAATGTTCCGGATCGTGGATGTTCCGCGGCACTTCGCTGTACCGGAAGACGTACTCTTTCATCGCCAGGGTGTCGCGCAGGCGCCGATTGGCTTCGACGAAGATGACCCCATTGGGGGAGCGGCGCGTTTCTTCGCTGCCCACCTCGATGTAGAACCGCAGAGGAAGACGCGGGTTGTTGCGCAACTCGTTCGTCAGCCATTCCGGCGGGTCATTCGCGCCCTCGTTGCCGCGCCAGAATGCGCCGCTCTGCGCGAGCACGTTGCCGAACACGTCGGGATGCCGGTATGCGATGTACGCCGCGGTCAATCCTCCCACGCTGAATCCCGCGATCACAACGTTCTTCGGCTCCGGGAGGCGGCCGAGCTTCGCACGCAGCCACGGCAGCAGATTCGCTGTCACGAATCGATCGAATTTCGCGCGATTGGCGATGTCGGTCGGCCGCTCCGTCGACGTGTCGAGCACGACCGCGATGGTCGGAGGAATCTCGCCCGCGGCAACGAGTTTCTGCAGCGTCGCCGGAACCGCGAGCTCATTGACGTACTCGCTCTGCAGAAAAACGAAGAGATTGTAGGTTTGCCTCGCCGAGCCGGTCGTGCCCGGCGATTTGTACAGCCAAACAGGACGCTGCAGGCCGTAGGTCGTGTCGTCGATGGCGAAGGTTTCGACCGCCGGTTGCTCCGCGCGTGCAACCGGTGCAAGCAGAATCGCAATGAGAATGGCGATCGCTGGACGCTGCATGAATCGTCAGTATAGCGGCGGCAGAGATCTGAAGGATCTCGTCCGTTACCGATCGGCATCGTCCACTCGCGCAGCGACTTGCGTCTGTGCATTGAGCGAGTGGTGTGCCTCCGCGTCCAACGGCCCTACGAGCTGGGCCCTTGTGCCGATGTGCTACTGCTCCGGAAGTTCTTCTCCAGTCCAACGATCTCGAGCCCGCACGTCGGATGCTCCTGTCCTATGTGCCTATCGGGAAGTCTGCTGCCGGAGCTCTTGGGCAAGCCCGATGAGAATTCCTTCGGGGCCCCGGATGTAGCAGAGCCGATAGGTGTCTTCGTATTGGACCACTTCGCCGACGAGCTCCGCGCCGCGTTTTCCCAGCCGGACGAGCGTGTCGTCGAGGTTCTCCACGGTGAACATTACGAGCTCGAGGCCAACTCAACGGCGGCGGCGATGTCTTCGACCCGATGCCGACGTTGTCCATACGCTTGACCGTCATGATGTGTCCTCGGCGTCTAACGTCCCCATCTGAGCCGCTCGAAGTCGGCTTCAGCGTGAGGGGTTAGACGGCAGGTCACGCACGTTGATTGGCCATTCTGCCAACTAGACCTACAGACGGACCGCGGTCCATCGAATCGAGAGTTGTGGGATCGAAGCTCCAAGCCGCTGCCAGGTGGAGCACGTCTTCTTCTTCTGGGGTGCGAATGTCGTTGCGTCTCCAATAGTCCGGGTCAGCCTCGTCTGCGGTGGGATCGGGCAGGCGTGCGAGGATCTCGCTCTCTTCGGGCAGGGGCTGGCCGATGTCATGGATTGGATCATCGGCGTGCGCAAACAGACGCTCTTCGACCCCTGCGGAGTAGCGAGCCCATGCCGTATAGCTGGAGGCTCGGTGCGTTGCAAAGTACTGCGCTACACCGAAGATCTCGGACAAGGTACTCATCATGGATCGCCAACGCGTCAGGGCTTGAGGATCGCTGGGGTCCGGCAATCCAGCGCCTACGGCGAGAACCCACCGATCAAGCGGGGGAGTTACGAAGACCTGGTCGCTGGGGTAGGCGTAGGCGGCCAGGAAGCCCGAGTGCCAATTACAGGGCTCCACTGCCGTGAGCTGGAGCGCTTCCGAAAGAAGCGCCGGATCGGTGGCCTGCACCGCGACCCACTTGTTCTTGCGGCCGAAGCCGATCGGTTTGTCGGGTTCGCTCTTGATTTCAACAGCGGAGACTTCGGAAACTGGTGCTGATATTTGGACCGTTGGTTGTGTCTTGGAACGCCTGCGCCACTCGAGGATCGACACCACGAGCGCCGCGATTACTCCCGGAACCCACCACGGCAAATCACCCACTGTCGGTTGCTCCTGCCGTCTAACGTTTACAGCTCACCGGCTTCGCCCCGACGCGCTGAACGCGAAACAAGGATACCAGCGAGCGGGGCGAAGTCCGCTGGAGCGTCGAGTTGGCGGCCAGCCAGCAATCGCTACTTGCTCGCTCGGTTAGCGAGCACCGAGCCCTAGCTGCCAACGAGCTTTGCAGAAGCGCGACTGTTCCCTCCCGCTAGAACGTTCAGGACTGCGTTCTCAAAGTGGCGAGCATCGCTCGGAGCCGAAAAGCGCTGGCGATAGAGTTCTCGTGAAGAAGCGATTTCCGCGCGCAGCTCGTCGGATGGGTCTGTGCCATGAAGGGCAACCGACTCGACCTCTTGGACGTTGTACAGCCTGATCTCAGTAGTCAGCAGATGCGCAAACCGTTCGGCATCTGTCGCACCGTCGTGAAGTGGCACCTCGGGTAGAGCTCGGAGCCAAACGAGACGGTGCTTGAACCGATAGGCGACTGCCGAGAGAACAGCAGTGGTGGCGAGAAGTATCAGCAGCTTGCCGCTCATCTTCGTCAACGGAATGCGTTCAACGTCTGATTCATGGTCGCTAACGTCACTAAGCTGTTTAGACTGCCGCAGCGTAACACCACTCCTTGCAGCCTATCCGTAGGCCGCCAGGAACGACGCGGAACGATAAGCTTCGGCGGAGAATCAGAACAAAGCCGGTTCCTGATACGTCCCGAACACGTCGCGGAAGGCGTCCGAGATCTCGCCCACGGTCGCGTACACCTTCACCGCCTCAATGAGCAGCGGCATCGTGTTCACGTTCTCGTCGGCCGCGCCTTTGCGGAGCGCCTGCAATGCGTCCTGCACCTTCTGGTGGTCGCGCTTCGCGCGGACCTCATTGAGCGTCCCGATCTGCTCCGCGGTCGCCGATTCGTCGATGTAGAGGATCTCGTACTTGTCCTCGTTGCCGGCCTCGTACGCGTTCACGCCGACGACGATCTTCTCCCCCGAGTCGACCGAGCGCTGGAACTGATACGACGCGTCCCAGATCTCGCGTTGCGGGAAGCCCGCTTCAATGGCTTCGACCATGCCGCCGAACTGGTCGATTTTCTCGATGTACTCGAAGCAGCCCTTCTCCATCCGGTCCGTCAGTTCCTCAATGAAGTACGAGCCGCCGAAGGGATCGACGGTATTGATCACGCCCGACTCGTGAGCGATGACCTGCTGCGTGCGCAACGCGATGCGCGCGGCCTGCTCGGTCGGCAGAGCCAGCACCTCGTCGAGCGAGTTCGTATGCAGCGACTGCGTCCCGCCGAACACCGCGGCCAGTGCCTGGATCGTGACGCGCACGATGTTGTTGTACGGCTGCTGCGCCGTGAGCGAGCACCCCGCGGTCTGCGTGTGGAAGCGGAGCTGCCACGAGCGCGGATCCTTCGCGCCGTAACGGTCGCGCATGACCTTCGCCCACACGCGGCGCGCCGCGCGGAATTTCGCAACTTCTTCGAAGAGGTCATTGTGCGAATTGAAGAAGAACGACAATCGCGGCGCGAACTCGTCGACGTCCAGTCCCGCGCGGATGCCGTACTCGACGTACTCCATGCCGTCGCGCAGCGTGAACGCGAGCTCCTGCAGCGCCGTCGATCCCGCCTCGCGGATGTGATAGCCGCTGATGGAGATGGTGTTGTACTTCGGTACGTGCTCGGTGCAGAACTTGATCGTGTCGGTGATCAGCCGCATCGAGGGACGCGGCGGATAGATGTACTCCTTCTGCGCGATGTACTCCTTGAGGATGTCGTTCTGCAGCGTGCCGGAGATCTTCTTCCAATCCGAGCCGTGCTTCTCCGCCACCGCCAGGTACATCGCCAGCGCGATCGGCGCCGTGGAGTTGATGGTCATCGAGACGGTGACGTCCTCGAGGTTGATGCCGTCGAACAGGACTTCCATGTCCGCGAGCGTGTCGATCGCGACGCCGCACTTGCCGACCTCGCCCGCGCTGTATTCATGATCGGAGTCGTAGCCGTAAAGCGTCGGCAGGTGGAACGCGGTCGAGAGTCCCGTCTGTCCCTGCGAGAGGAGGTACTTGAAGCGCTCGTTGGTCTGCCGCGCGGTGCCGAAGCCGGCGAACTGGCGCATGGTCCAGAGGCGGCCGCGGTAGCCCGTCGGATGGATGCCGCGCGTGTACGGGAACTGGCCGGGCAAGGCGATCTCGTGGAAGTCGTCGGCGGCGACGGAGAGCGGCGTCGCGAGCGGGTTCACGTCCATGCCGCTGACGGTCGTGTAGTCCTTCTTCCAGAAGGGCTTCTTCGCGAGGACCGGATCGAGGACCTCGCGGCGCCATTGCGTCTCTTCTTTCTGAATCGCGCTCAGTGCTTCGCGCGAGAAGAGCGGGAGCTGTTCTTCGCGAGCTTTCGGCGGCTGCGGAAGGACGGCGGCGTTCGGACGGACGTCAGTTTCGTTGCGGCTCATGGTGGTCTCCAGCCCCTCGACTTCGCTCGGGGGGTCCATCAACTATACGTTGGTCTCGCCTTGGCGAGGAATGCGCCCAGCCCCTTCTGCGGCTCGCCGGCCGCGAACAGGCGCGCAAACTCCGCGCGCTCCAGGCTGTCTCCGCCCCGTCCTCGGATGAGAAGGGCGGCGGAGTCGAGTGCCATAACGCTGCGATGATGCGTCCATTCCTCGAGCCACGTCCGCGGCTCTTTGGTCGTGATCTCGTCGACGATGTCGGCCGCGCGCCCGCCGTCGAGATGCCACTTCAGCGTTCCGCGTCCGAGGCGCCAGACGGCGGCGGCCCAGGCCTCGGGGATGTCGATGTGAAGCGTCGCATCCGCGTGCAGAACTGCGTAGTCCGCGAAGAGAAGCGCCGCCGCGGCGAGGCCGCGTACCTCGCCTTCTCCGAACGCGGCCACGAGCTCGCGGCGCCGGAGGAGATCCTCGAGCGCGCGGGTGTCCTTCTGATGCTGCAACCCGCGCAGATCGGCGGGCGCGAGGAAAAACATCAGCGGAAGAGGTGGAAGACGCGACTCATCACGCCTTCTTCGTGTTTCGAGAGCTGGTCGATCTCGCCCGCGTCAAGGAACACCCCGCCGCAGCTCGCGCACTGGTCGACCTTGACGCCGTGGAGGTCGATCTCCTGCAGGTCGCGCCCACACTTCGGGCACTTCATCCAGTGGGCCTGCTTGAGCTTTTCTTTCTCCTCGTCGGCCATTTTCGCCGACTGCTCTTTCGCCCACTTCTTGCGGCGCTCGATCTCCTGCCGCGCGAAATACTCGTCTTCCGCTTTGCTGGGCTTGTCGATGCCGTCACTCATTGGTCGGATCCTCCGTTCGAGGGCGGATTCTAGCGGAGTTGGGCGAGGCGGAGCGACGTGTGCGTCGTGTTAGCATTTCTTCATGTCGCGGACACTCAAGTTGGACGAGGACGTGGAGGCCAAGCTGGATCGCGAGGCGCGGAAGAGAGGCACGGCCCCGGACGCGCTCGCAAACGAGGTTCTGCGGCGCGAGTTGGAAACCTCGGTAACCAGCAGCGACCTACCGTTTCAAATCACAGGTCCATTTGTCAGGTCGCGTGCCGGATTCTCGTTCGATAACGTCGAAAAGCTGCTCGACGAAGTAGAGTCGCCGACACGCAAGTGATTACCGTCGATTCGAACCTCCTGGTCTATGCCTACAATGCCGCGGCAGAAGAACACGAGCTCGCGAAGGAATGGCTCACCCGTGCTCTTTCGGGACGTGAGCCTGTGGGTCTGGCCTGGAGCATTCACGCATTTCTCCCCTGACCACGAACGATCGCGTGTTCGATCCCGCCTTCACGATCACGCAAAGCACGGCGGTCGTAGGCACCTGGTTGAATCGAAGCAATGTCGCGATCCTCTCGCCAGGGCCACGGTATTGGTCGATCTTTCAGAAAGTCCTGGCGGAGTCGAACGCGCGGCGGGACCTCGTCATCGATGCGCATCTGGCGTCTCTTGCGATTGAGCACGACGCGACGATCTACACGGCCGATTCGGATTTCCGACGATTCGCGGTTGCTCGCACGATCAATCCGCTCAAATCGTGACGACGCGACTCCGCACCATCAACAAAAACCCGCGCGAACTTCGCGCGGGTTTCGTAAGAGTCAGAGTCTTCGATGACTAATGCGGGATCGCGAGCGTCGTGAGACTGTCGAACGAGCCGCAGGCGTTGGTGATGCGCACCCAGTACGCTGTCAGGTCGTTCACTGCCGGCGTCGTGAACTGACGTCCGGTGGCGCCGGTGACGGGCGAGTTGGTCATCCCCGCGAATCCCACATACCACTGATACGAGAACGGTCCCGAGCCCTCGGGCTGAACGGTAAACGTAGCCGTCGAGCCGCGCGTCACGGTCTGGTTGCCGGGCTGACCGATGCCGAGAAGCGAAGGCGGTTCGCAGTCGACCACGAGGAGGGTCGTGGCGAAGCGTTCCGCGTCGGCGGTCGCGGAGCGGATCGTCAGAGTATGCGCGCCCGATTGCGACTCCGAGCCGAGCACGATCTTCATGTTCACATACTGCTGGCCGTCCAGCGTGTAGACGTCGGAGAAGGTGACCGTCGCGCCCGGGACGCCCGAAGCCGTCAGCGTGAACGGGATCGTGTCGAACACGAAATAGATCGGAACCGCCACGTCCAGCGTCTGTCCGACTTCCGCCGCGAGCAGCCTGGGCGGAATGAGGATCGGCGCGGTCGTGCCGCTGATTCCGCCCTGTTCGATGAATACCGCGGAGTCGAGGATGTCGTCGCCCGCGTCGGCGATGGCGATCTTGATGTGGTGCGTCACATTCGGCTCGACGATCGCGGTCGCGATCATCGGCACGGTGAAACCGTCGAACTCCGTGCCCTCGCCGGTCTCGTTGTCGCGATACAGACTGGTGTTGCGCAGGTGGTTGATCGTGTTGATGCTCACCGGATCGCTCGAGCCCGGGGTCAACGCGATGTTCTTGCCGTCGACGAAGAACGCAAATACGTCATTGAACTCCGAATCGACGTACTCGCGGTACTCCTCGGACGCGAAGACGTAGCTGATCGAGAAGAGCGGCGTTGCAGTGACGACGTCGAATTCGAGGATCGCCGCATCGTTGGTCGTGTTCGGAGAGATGATGGTGTTGAGCTGGGCGTCGCCCGGCGTGCCGAGCCCCTCACCCGCTCCGGACTCGTCGTTCGGTCCGACTGCGGTGGCAACGTTGCCGCTGCTGAGGATGATGCCGCTCGTGATTCCGAGGCCGCCTTCGCTGAACGTGCCGACGCTCTTGTCCGAGCCGGTGATCTTGATGTTCGAGAGGGTGGCGCCCGGACCGGTCACCGTTGTCGCGACGTCCGCCGCGGTGAGACCCTCGGCGATGCTCTTCGTCGTCAATGCAAATGCTGGCGCCGCCAGCATCGCCGCAAGGAAAACCCACGCCCATAGCCTGTTCGGCATGACCCGCCTCCGTTGTTGAAGGACCTTAACCCTGGGAAAACGATAGCCGAGATACGGAGGAATGACAAATCGCTCAGTTCACCCCAGCAACTCGCGCAACGCCGAAGGCGCACGTTCGAGCGCCTCGTTCAGCTTCTCCGGGTCCTTCCCTCCCGCCTGCGCGAGGTCGGGTTTTCCGCCGCCTTTGCCACCGACGATCGGGGCGAGCTTGCCGATGAGCGTATTGGCCTGCACGCGATCGAGGAGGTCTTTCGTGACGGCGGTCAGCAGTGTGACCTTGCCGTCCATGGCGCTGCCGAGGACGACGACGCCGCTCTTGATCTTCGAGCGGAGCTCGTCGGCGAAGTTGCGTAGATCGCCTCCCGAGAGGTCGTCGACGCGGCGCGCGATCAGCTTGATGCCGTTCACATCCTGCGAGTCGTCCGACGGCGCCGATGAAGTGCCGCCGGTCGCGACGCGCACCTTCAACGCCTTCAGTTCCTTCTCGAGCTGCTTCTGCTTTTCCTGCAGCGAGCGGACGTAGACCGGCAACTCATCGAGCGCCACATTCGCCTGCGCGGCGATGTCGTGCGTGGTGTCGTCGAGTTTCTGGAAGAGCGCCAGCGCGCCGCGGCCGGTGACCGCCTCCATGCGACGCACGCCTGCCGCGAGCGAGCGATCGGAGGTGATTTTGAAGATGCCGATGTCGCCGGTGCGGTTGACGTGGCAGCCGCCGCAGAACTCGCGCGAATACTCCCCCGCCGCGACGATGCGCACCTGCTCGCCGTACTTCTCGCCGAACATCGCGACCGCGCCGCTCTTCTTCGCTTCTTCGATCGGCATGACGGTCTTCGTCACCTCGAGGTTCGCGCGCACGCGCTCGTTCACCGCGTCTTCGATCGAGCGAAGCTGTTCATCGCTGAGCGGTGCGTGATGCGTGTAGTCGAAGCGCAGACGATCCGGGGCGACGAGCGAACCGGCCTGCTGCACCGTTGGTCCGAGGATGTCCTTGAGCGCTTTGTGCAGAAGATGAGTTGCCGTGTGATTCGCGGTGGTGTCGAGACGCACGATCGCGGGCACGGACGCGCGCACCGTCGCGTTCAACGCGAGCACGCCTTCATCGACGCGCACGCGCGACACCGACATTTCGCCGAAAGGTTTCTGCGTGTCGAGCACCGTCGCTCGTCCGCCATCCCAAACGAGCGTGCCGGTGTCGCCGATCTGCCCACCCGACTCCGCATAGAACGGAGTCGGATTCAACACGACGTCGCCCTCGGTGCCGTGATGCAGCGCATCGCGCTCCTCTCCGGCGACGACGATCGACTTCACGGACGACGCGACGTCCGAGTACTGGTCGTATCCGACGAACTCCACGCGGCCGACCTTCTCCGCGATCGCGGCGAACGTCGCGGCATCCGCGGACAACGCGAACTTCGACGACGCCTTCGCCTTCGCGCGCGCGTCGGTCATCATCACCTCGAAGCCTTCGCGGTCGAGCGTGACGCCTTCTTCCTCCGCCATCTCGGCGATGAGGTCGATGGGGATGCCGTACGTGTCGTAGAGCCGGAAGATCTCCGCGCCGCCGAGGGTGGTCTCGCCGCGGTGGCGGACATCGTCGAGGACCTGGCCAACGCGCTCCATGCCGGTTGTGAGCGTGCGCGAGAAACGCTCCTCTTCGGACTGCAGCGTTTTCACCACCGACTCGCGACGAGAGAGGAGCTCAGGATACGCGTCGCGCATCGCCTCGATGACCGAGTCGACGAGATGCGTGAGCAGCACCGCCGTCGGCAGCTTGCGCCCGAAGCGAATGGCGCGACGGATGATGCGGCGCAACACATAGCCGCGTCCTTCGTTCGACGGAATCACGCCGTCGCTGATGAGGAACGTCGACGCGCGCGCGTGATCGCAGAGCACGCGCACGGCGGTGTCGAGATCGTCGTCCATGTCGCCGCGGTACTTGTAGCCGCTCACTTCTTCGACGCGGCGCATGATCGACGCGAAGATGTCGGTCTCGTAGTTCGTGTGCGCTTTCTGCAGCACGAGCGCGATGCGCTCGAGTCCCATGCCCGTGTCGACCGACGGCGCGGGCAGCGGATGAAGCACACCGTCCTCGTTGCGGTTGTACTGCATGAAGACGAGGTTCCACACCTCCATCGTGTCGTCGCCGGGGCCGTTGACGAGCTCCGGAACGTTCTTCGACAGGTCGTCGCCGCGGAAGTAGTGGATCTCCGAGCACGGCCCGCACGGACCGGTGTCGCCCATCTGCCAGAAGTTGTCCTTCTTGCCGAAGCGCAAAACACGCTCGGGACGCGCGCCGGCCTTCACCCACAGCTCGGCCGCTTCGTCGTCGGCGGGGACTTTGTCGTCGCCTTCGAAGACGGAGAACCACAGCCGCTCTTTTTCGAGTCCGTAGACGTCGACGAGCAGCTCCCAGGCGAAGCGGATCGCGTCTTCCTTGAAGTAATCGCCGAACGAGAAGTTGCCGAGCATCTCGAAGAACGTGTGATGGCGCGCGGTGCGACCGACGTTCTCGAGGTCGTTGTGCTTGCCGCCGGCGCGGACGCACTTCTGTGAAGTCGTGGCGCGGGCGTAGTCGCGCTGCTCGCGTCCGAGGAACGTGTCCTTGAACTGATTCATCCCGGCGTTCGTGAAGAGGAGCGTAGGATCGCCCGCGGGAACGAGCGACGAGCTGGCCACGCGGCGGTGGCCGTTCTTCTCGAAATAGCTGAGGAAAGCCTCCCGGATCTGACTGGTGGTGAGCAACCTGGGACTCCTTACCGCGTACCTAACACGGCGGCGATGAGCTTCTTCCCGACGTCCGTGTTGTCCTGAAAGCCGGCGAAAGCAGCGGAGCCGGGACCATACGCAAAGATCGGGATGGCCGTCCCGGTGTGATCCCCCGTCGACCATTCGATGCGGAAACGCCCGGTCTTGAACTCCGAGACGCGCAGGCCGCCCGTCTCGTGATCGCCGGTGACGACGACGAGCGTGTCGCCGCGCTGCTTCGCGAAGTCCAGCGCCACTCCGACCGTTTCGTCGAACGAGATCAGTGCGCGGCGCAGATCGATCGCGTGGTTCTGATGGCTCGACGAGTCCGTCCCCTCGTGCTCGATCATGAGGAAGAAGCCGTCCGGATCGTCGTCGAGCTGGTCGATGGCCCAGCGTGCGAGGAGCGGCAGCGGCGCGTCGGGGACATCCAAGTCGCGCTCCTGTCCCGGGAACACGGCGAGAAGTCGCGGGCCCTTCGCCGCCGCGAGTTGCGCCGGCGCGGTGATCGCGGTGTAGCCGGAATCCTTCACGAACGCCTCGAACGTCGGCATCTTGTCCTTCCCGAACTTCTGCATGCCGGTGCCGACGATGACTTCGATGTTCTTTCGGAGCATCTGCTCCGCGACGCCGTCATCGTGGCGGTGCTTCGCATGTGCCGCGAACGCGGCGGGCGTGGCGTCCCAGAAATCGGTCGTGGTCACGAGCCCGGTGGACTTGCCGCGTTTCTCCGCCGCGTCGAGGGCCGTCATCAGCGGCTTGCCGTCGGGATCCTGGCCGAGCATTTCGTGGTTCGTCTTGAAACCGCTCGCGAGCGCGGTCGCGGCCGCGGCGGAATCGGTCACGTTGCGGTCGGCGCATTGCGTCGTCTGGAGGCCGAGGACCGGCATGGTTCCGATGCGGAACTCCGCGCCGCGCGCCTGTTTGGCGACGGTCATGTGCGCCGGGCCCGTGCCGTCGGCGATGAGGAGGATGACGTTTTTCGGAACCGGCTGCGTCGTCGCGGCCAGCAGCACTGCTGCGAGGAAATGGATCATGGATTACTCCGCGTGTTTCCTGGTGACGTCACGTACGACGTCCCGAACGAGCGCGGAATCATAGCCGTGACCGATGAGATACGACGTCAATTTCATGCACCCCTCGGAGCTCTCGAGGTACGAGGCGCCATGACGGCGGACGAGCATGCGGATGCGGCGCTCGCACAGCGCGAGGAGTGATTCGCGCTCGCGCTCGGGCTCGACGTTCTCGGAGATGGCACGATCCGCGGCGGAATCTTCGACGCCAGCGGCCCGAAGCTCGCGGCGGATGCGTTGCGCACCGACCGGCTTCTTCGCGCGCGTACGAACGAATGCGCCGGCGAAACGCTCGTCATCGAGCCACTTCTCCTGGTGCAGTTGCACGATGGCGGCGTCGACGTCGTCCTTCTCGAATTTCTTCGCGCGCAGCTTGCGCCGCAACTCCACTTCGCTGTTGAAGCGATACTTGAGGATGCGCAGCGCGGCGATGTAGGCGTCAGACATGACAGAGGCGAGCGATGAACAATGAACGATGAACGATGAACAGAGCGACGTTCATCGCTCATCGTTCATCATTCATCGTTCGTTTCTATAGCGAATTGCCGAAGTCGAACGGCGATTCCTCTCCGAACGGATCTTCCGCGGACTGGCCGGAGATCGTGAGCTTCCCTTCCATCTCCTCTTTCGACATGTCGGCGGTCGACTGGATGCCGCTGAGCTTGAGGCGGAACTCGTCCGGGTTCGACGCGCGGCGGAGCGCTTCGTCGAGCGTGATCAGGCCGTTCTTGTAGAGCATGTACAGCGACTGATCGAAGGTCTGCATGCCGTACTGCGACGTGCCCTGCGAGATCGCGTCCTTGATCAGCTTCGTCTTCTCCTTGTTCTCGATGCAGTCGCGGATGTACGCGGTCGAGATCAGGACTTCCGTCGCCGGGACGCGGCCCAGACCGTCCGCGCGCGGCAACAGGCGGAGCGAGATGACGGCTTTCAGCACCGCCGCGAGCTGCAGACGGATCTGCTTCTGCTGGTGCGGGGGAAAGACCGAGATGATGCGGTTGACGGTCTCGGTCGCGTCCATCGTGTGCAGCGTCGACAGCACGAGATGGCCCGTCTCGGCCGCGGTGAGCGCGGTCTCGATGGTCTCGTAGTCGCGCATTTCGCCGACGAGAATCACGTCGGGGTCCTGACGGAGCGCGCTGCGCAACGCTTGCGAGAACGACTTCGTATCGACTTCGACCTCGCGCTGGTTGACGATCGACTTCTTATCTCGGTGGAGGAACTCGATCGGGTCCTCGACGGTCATGATGTGCTCGGTGCGGTGAGCGTTGATGTAATCGATCATCGCCGCAAGCGTGGTGGATTTGCCGGAGCCGGTGGTGCCGGTGCAGAGGATCAGGCCGCGGCGCTCGTCGGCGATCTTCTCGAGCACGGTCGGGAGCATGAGCTCGCGGATGGAGAGGATCTTGACCGGGATGACGCGGAGGACGAGACCGACGGTGCCTCGCTGCTGGAAGATGTTGCAGCGGAAGCGCCCCAGGCCGGGCACCGAGTAGGCGATGTCGATCTCGTAGTTGTTCTTGAACTTTTCTTTCTGGCGGGAGGACATGATCGAGAAGGCCATGGCGATCGTGTCTTCCTGCATCAGACGCTTGAGCTCGACGAGCGGAATCAGCTCGCCGTCGACACGGATGACCGGGTGCGAGCCGACCTTGACGTGCAGGTCGGACGCCCGGCGCTCGGCGGCAATCTTCAACAAATCATTGATATGCACGGGCTCACCTCGGGGACATTTAGGAAAAGGACGACAATTCTAACGGAAATATGCTGCGCCCACGTGCTTCGCAGCGCAAGTGCGCTGGATCACGCGGTAAAGTCCCGCGCCGTGCATACCGATTTGTCGCTGCAGTACCTGCTGAACGTCCCCTCCGCTCGACTCGACACCGAGACGATGCCGATGGTGGTCCTGATCCACGGGCGTGGCGCGGACGCGAATGATCTCGCGGACCTCGCGCCGTTGCTCGACTCTCCCGCCGGCGCGCGCTTCGTTCTGCCGAACGCGCCCAAGCCATTCGAGATCTATCCGGGGATGGCGTACGGCTGGACGTGGTTCGATGGATGGCCGCCGCAGCAGGAGTCGGTGGCTGAATCGCGCGTGACGCTGCTGAAGTTTCTGGACGAGATCACGGCGCGCTATCCGACGTCCGCGCTCATCGTCTCCGGTTTCTCGCAGGGAGGCATGATGGCGCTCGACGCGGGTCTGCGCACGTCGCAGAACGTGAGCGGCGTCGTCTCGATGAGCGGCGGCCTGTACGAGAACGATCTCCCCGACCTCCGCGAGCGTCCGAAGGTACCGATCCTGATTTCCCATGGCACTGATGACGAGGTCGTCTCCATCATCTACGCCCGCCGCGCACGAGCCCGTCTCGAAGAGGCGGGCTTCGACGTCGAGTATCACGAGTACCCGATGGGCCATCAGGTGGTGATGGACGAGATCGCGGTGGTGAAGGATTTCATCGCGCGAGTGACGTAGGCCGGTTCACAACAGTCCCGCGCGAGCGATTTCCTTCCAGCTCATCTTCGCGGCGTTCCAGCGCGCGAGCGTCTCGATGGCCCATGCACGCGGCGGGCTCGTCTCCTCGCCTTGGGCAGCGGCGAGGAACCACGGCAGCGCTTTGTCGTATTCACCGCGGGACGCCGCTTTGAGGCCGACGAAGTATGCGGCAACGGTCCTGCCCTGCGGCTGGTATGGCCAACGGAGGAACGTCTCCTCGTCCATGAGGTCGAGGAGATATTGAGCGACGGGGAGCAGTGTCTTCGGCTGATCGCCATGCGCGCGAACCGTCTCGACGAGCGCCATTCGCCGAGGATCGTTCGCGGCCACATGGGCATGCGTCATGGCCGCGGCAAGGAAGGTCAGCATCTCGATACTCTTCAAGCGATCGAGACGCGGCGTCGCGTACGCGAGCACGAGCTCGTGTTGGGAATCCTGATACGCGATCGACACAAACTGCGACGCCGCGGAATCGGGCACGCGCGGTCCGAGCCACTCCGTGGCCGCGCCGACACCATCCAATGCGCGCCGCGCGACCCATCCCTGAATGATCGCGTCGGAACCGTGCGGCGTTCCGGCATGCCAATCGCCGCGCTTACCGAGGGTCTCGACCATCGTCACGACGTGCTCGTGCAGCTTCGCCTCGCCCGCCGTGGTGATGACGTCGGAGAGTACCCACGTATCGACGCCGGCAGCGGCGAGGGCGTCGAGCGCCGCCGCGGCTTGCGCAGGTGTTCCCTGTCGGAACGTGTCGACGAATGCCTTCGGCACTTCGTTGCGAAGGTCGTTGACGGCGAGTCGCTGATCGGGTCGGAAGAGCTGCGCCGCCTCGGCGAAACGTCCGCGGCGCCAGTAGATCCTCGCCAGGTCCGTGCGCTCTGACGCGCCGTGGTAACGCTCGATGTACTCCTTGCCGAGCTCGATCGCATCTTTGGTGCGACCGCGGCGGTCGAGGAGCGACATCGCGCCGGAGATGATGTTCGCGCTCCAGACTTCGACGTGCGGTTCGACGACTTTCCATGCCTCGTCATGACGGCCCTGCTGCTCGAGTGCGTCCGCGAGGCTCGACGCGTAGTACGCGATCTCGATCGGTGTCGTGTCCGACGTTGGATGCGCGAGCCATTGACGCGCCGCGCGCTCCTTCACCACCCAATCGCGGCGCTCGTTCACGTAACCGGCGAACGTCGGATAGACGCCTTCGTAGGTTTCGCGGAGAAGCGCTTCGAACTTGCGGGTCACGTAGGAGTGATCCGCCTCCGGTAGTTCTCCCAGCTCACTCAACGCGACGGCGCGGTTCGCGGGCGATGCATCGTTCGACTCCGCGATCTCGCGCAAGCGCACGGCGTCGCCGAGCAAGGCGTACGACCAGGCTCGCGTTCCCTCGTCGGAGATCGAACGCGAACGCTCCAGCGCCGCGGCAAGGTAACGATTGCGGCGCACCGGATCGGTGAGGATGCGATGCGCGATGAGACCGGCTTCGTACATCTGCGCGGGACGCGTATCGAGCTGCGGAAACAGTTCCAGCACGGCCTGCCGCAGATCGCGATCGTACGAGCCAAGAGCGGTGGCGTAGGAGTTCAGGAGCCACGCGCGGGAGGCGCCACCGATCGACGTCGTCCGCGCGAGCGCCTGGCGCGGCTTCACCTCTCCCCCACCTTCGTACGTCGCAGCGACAGCGAACGCGAACCAGTCACGCGCCTGGGTTTCGATCGGCGACGACGGCTCGAGATCACGCACGAACTCATTCGCGGCGTTCCTGCTGCCGAGGTGGTTCACGGCCTGGTCGTATGTCTCGTACCAGTCGGACGCACGCTGCGCGTCGTTGTACGACTGGACGATGTCTTTCGGCAGTATTCGCGAAACCACCACCTCCTGCTCCGCGGCGGGCTCCGGTACATCGCCGGCTTCGGCGTCGTATCCGAACGCGCGCGCGAGCATCCTCGCGGAGGCGTCGGTGTTCGTTGCCCCCGATGCGCGCGCAATCGCGAGAAGCGCGAGGCCGCGCGCGCGGAGTGGATCGGCGAGACCGAGTTCATCGAGGGCCACCAGGTTGATTCGCGCGACGGTTGCCGCGTCAGCCGCCGTGACCCCCTTCGCACCGAGGGTCCGCGCGAGCCTCGTCAAGAGCTCGAGGCCGTCCGCGAACGTCGGAATCTCCGGCAGCGATCCGAGGTCGCGCCCGGCTGCGGTGATCTTCCACCTGCCGCCGTCGAAGGCGATCTCGGGGCTCACTCTCTTCCCGGTCGCAAGCTCATGGACATCGGCGAGGGCGATGAGAAAGCGGCGGTCGGGCCTGAGGCGCAGCCGCGCTTCGACGATGTTCGCGTAGTCACGCACCTCCGCGGTGTCGAGCGTGCCGGCGGGCAGCGAACGATCGACGAAATGCTCGGCCGGCTGCGCAATCGCCTCGGCATCGGACCGCGAACAGGCCACCGGCAGGCAGACGAGGAGCAGCAATGCGATACGCGGCATTGGTCCATTCTAGGCGTTCATCGCATCTCGAGTGTCGTGAACTCGAAGTTCTCCTCCTGCTTCTGCAGCACGAAGAAATGCTCCGTGCGCCGGCCGCGGTGGTGGACGATCACATGCACGAGCGTTTCGAGACTCACGCGCGTCTCGTCGTCCGCGTAGTAGTCGATGGCCAGGCGGTACGTGCCGCGCGGAGCTTTGCGCACGGTGTAGATCTCGGGGCCATAGCCGAACGTATAGCCGCCCGTGAACTTCGCGCCCGAGGTGGCGCTCATTTCGTGATCCCAGGAAACGCGCTCGCCCGAGGGCTCGGTGACGTGCAGGTCGACCCACGACCAGCCGGTGTCGAACATCAGCTCGATGGTGAGGTCATCCTTCTCGTCCGTGCGCAACTCGACGCCGCGCTGCCGATCGAAGAACGAGGCCTTCTCCCATCGCGCGAGGGACTCGTTGGTCTGCTCGTAGACCGCGTTCATCCAGTCGCGTTTCTTCCCCGCCGCGAGACGCCGCGACCACGAAGTGACGCTCGACGGACGCCCGTGCCGCGCCTCGAGCAGAATCATCTCGCGCCACGATTGCGGCTCGGTCGGCGAGATCTCGATCGCGCGCTCGAGCAGCAGTCGCGCGAGCGACTCCTCTCCCCACCCGTCGAGCACGCGCGCGAGGATCCGCAGCAGCGGCGCCTCTTTCTCCCGCGCCTCGGCGAGATCGCTCAGGACGCGCGCGGCGATCTCCGGCGAGCGGTCGCGGAAGACCTCGGCCGCGAAGACGTGGAAGCCTTTGTCGCCGCCGAGGAGCTTGCGCGCGTTGAGGTAGTAGCGGACGCGCTCGGACGTCGACGGAATCTCGCGCATCCGCGCGATCACCGTGCGTGTGAGCTCACGACGTTGCTTCAACGCCGCCTCCGTGAGCTCGGGGGCATCGAGCTCGTCGTCGGAGAGAACGCGTGTTTGCAGGGCCGAAGCTACCGCGCTGGACGTGACGCTCACCGTCGGTGCCGCGGCTGTGACGGTGATGGATTCACTGACGGAAGACAGCTGCAACGAAACGTCGAGATACCCACTGCCTGAAACGACGCGCTTCACGGAACCGAACCCTTCCAGGTCCGCAACGACGGATGGATTCTGTGGAGCGACAGGATTGCCGACCGCGTAACGGCCGTTGCTATCCGTGATCGCGCCGGCGATCACAACCTCGCCGTCGAACAGCAGCACGCTCACTCCAGGTAGCGGGACACCGCTCGAGTCGAGAACGCGTCCGTGAATCGTCCAGCCATCGTTCGTCACGTTCGGCGGCGGCAATGGGCGATTGCGGATTGCCGCCTCCAGAGCGGCTTGATCGGCCATCTCTTTCTCATCCCGCTCTTTCTCTGCGATCACATCCGGCGGCATGGGGATGTTCCAATCGAGGTAATCGCGCCACGACTCGAGCACGAGCAGCGACGTACGCGGCGTGAGTTGCGTGAACGCGAGTCCGTGCGCGATGAGGTCGTCGTCGGACGCACCGCTGGCGAGCATCTCGTGCAGCTTCGCGCGCGCCCAGGCGCGACGAACCATGCTCACTTCGACGTCGCCATGCAGCTCGCGCAGAGGCAGGTCGCGCAGATTGGTGATCGCGTCTTTCGCGCGCGCGGCGATTGCGAACCGCGTCTCACGAGAAGCAAGCAACGACGCGGGCGCGATCTCGTTGCCGCTGAGGCGGGTCACGGACGGCACATGCATCGCCGCGTCGATCGCGGCGTCGACGTCCGTACGCCGCAGATCGATCGACCAGCCTCCGGTCGCACGCGCGGCGTTCGCGAGCAGGTCGTCGTTCACGGTCTCGGTCGCGTGCACGACGAGCACGGGACGATTCATCGCCGCGAGCTTCGCCACGGCCGCGGCGACGTTGCGGCTGTCGCCGAGGGACGTGATGCCGTCGGTGACGAGAACGATGCGCGTCGCCGGCGGATACGCGGCGACGATCTTCGGGAGTCGCGTCGCGACGTCGATGAGGTTCGTCGCGCCGAGTGGCTGCAGGTCGTCGAGAATGCGCTCGAGTGCGCGTGCTCCGCCGTGCGTGCCGGCGTTGTCGATCTTCCTCGGCGTTTCGATCTCGACGTGGAACGGGAACACTTCGGCCGTCGACCACGCCTGCTGCCGTTCGAGAAGGCCGATCAGAAAACGGCGCAGCAGCGCGCTGTCCTGCTTCACGCTGCTGAACGAGGTGTCGTAGAAGATGACCGTGTGCGGCGCGGGCGGTGCGTCGCGCTCCGCCGGCGTGACGTCCACCGCCGCCGACGCGTACCACATCCCATCTTCGGCCGAGCGCGCGGTGTACGCGGTCTCGCGCGGATCGCGTGCAATGCGGATCGTGCCGTTCTGCTCCGACACGGTCGCGCCGTCGCTGTCGACCTTCACATCGAAGCTCGCGACGGTGTTCCGATAGCTGACGTCGAGCGTGTAGTCCTCGGACGTCAACTCCTGGTCGTACGCGATCAGGACCTTCTTCTCCCCTTTCGCGGGGATCGGGAAGATGTTGAGGCTGAAGCTGCGTCCTCCGGTCCATTCCGCGAGCGCGGGATCGACGCCTCGATGCACGACCTCGTCGTATGCGGTGCGCGCAAGCACGCGCTCGACCGCGACGCCGTGGCGCAGGCGACCGTCGATCCAAAGGCCGAGGTCGCTCACTTCGGAGTCGGGCGGGAGCGGAAAGGTGAACTCACCCCCGGTCACGCGATCGAGCGAGTTGCGGTATGTCAGCTCGTAAACCGTGCGCGCGAGATGTCCGCGCACCGTGACGCGGATCGCGACCGCGCTCAGATCGAGCGCGACGTTGCCGTCGTCCCCCGCGACCACGAGGGTCGGTGCTGCTGCAAATGCGGTGGCCCTGACAAAGACGAAAACGAGGACGAACGAGAGGCAGGCGACCCAGCGATGCATGGCGACCTCCTACGCTCTTCACGCTACGCCGGATCGAGAGCATTTCGGTTACGGCTCAGTCAGCGACGGTGACAGCGCGGTGAAAAGCGTCATATGGCCTGCCGCTTGCTCTCACCGTTCATCAAATGCCGCGCAAAGCCCTCTTACTCGCCGCGCTCGTCCTGATCATCCCGCTCACCGCGGAGGCGACGATCTCGCGTGCGGTGCAGTTCGAGGAAAAGGTCGACCGCGCCGCCGGGATCGTGGTCGGCAAATGCGTCGCGCAGACGTCGCGGTGGGACTCGGCGCACAACTGGATCCTCACCTACTCCACGTTCCGGATCGAGAAAACGCTCAAGGGTGCGCCGGCGCAGGAGATCACGATCGTCACGCCGGGCGGGACGGTCGACAACATCGCGCAGGAGATCATCGGCGTGCCGCGCTTCCGTGAAGGCGAAGAACACGCGTTGTTCGTTCGTCACAGCCAGGCCGGGCCGACGGTGCTGTACCTCGAGCAGGGCGACTATCGCGTCGTCGCGGACGGCCGCGGTGAGCGCATGGTCGAGCCGGCCGTGTCATCGGCGGTGCTCGTCGATACGGGACGCGGCACCGCGGTCACCCCAGAGCCTCCGCGCACGCTGCGCGCATTCGAGAGCTCGGTGCGCGACACCATCAGCCGCCGCGAGGCCACGCGCATGGAGATGATCAAGCGCAAGCAGAAGGATCAGGCTTCGCTGCGGCAACAGATCCGCCGCAACCGCGAGCTGCTCGCACTCGCGCTCATCGGAGCGCTGCTTGCGACGTGGCAGTTCGCGAAACGCTGGTGAGCGCGGCGTTGAAGTCTTCGTAGCCGCGCACGCCGATGATGAGCTTCTGCACGCGGCCGTCGCGATCGATCAACAGCGTCGTCGGACGTCCGTTGTAGGACATCTTCTCGATCGCGGTCTTCGGCGGATCGGACGTGAACCGCGCCACCTTCGCATTCATCGGAAAGCGCGCGCGGAACTTCTCGATCACGGCGAAGTCTTCGTCGGTAACGGCGAGGAAAACGACGTCCGAGCCGCGATACGCGGGGAGTGAGGTTTCGGAGCGCCGGCTTCCAGCCGGCCGGTCCGCCGCCTTCCAGGCGGCCGGCAAGATGCCGGCGGACCGGCCGGCTGGAAGCCGGCGCTCCATCGGCA
>Ga0075421_100000512_pt1 | contig 40720 bp, 38 predicted proteins | sample SoiMetdeltSBSDD5_FD_75292 | JGI IMG/M metagenome (GOLD analysis project Ga0075421, IMG submission 75292) | Bulk soil microbial communities from a Populus tree surrounding site in Tennessee, USA - Soil MetaG P. deltoides SBSDD5 | ecosystem: Environmental > Terrestrial > Soil > Tree plantation... | reverse complement strand
ACATCTGTGTAATGGCTCTCGTTGGCTTTGCTCATCTGGCATTTCCCTCCACCCTGCATTATCCAGCAGGGAGAGGTTTAGAGATAGGTTCTTAGTGGGTGGAAGCAATTTATTGTGCTGTGACACTTGAATTGGGATGCTCTTGTCTATAGAGCATGTACGAAAACGCACTGGTTAACAAGTAGGAAGGAATAATCCATTCCAGAAAGACTGGTATTCCTATCATGCAGCCAAAAAGGATCGTTAGTCCTCCAGTTGCAAGAATATTGAAGCGATTTGGTCTCAGAAATTGCCTTAAATCCCTTCTACGCTTTAAATAGATTAGGAATACCACCACAAGGCCGATAGCCGCCATGCAGATCAAAACATAGGGCAAGGTTGACGCATTGAGATGAGTAAAAAGATAAATCACAAAACTTCCAAGTGAGAAGACTGTCATCGGGCATATAACCCCGACTAGTATGGAGCCCTGGCAATAAGGGCGTGTTGTATTTTTTACTACGAGCCAATTTCCGACCCGTTGATATTCCGCATACGCGCACTTGAAATAGTCTTGTTGCTCCAGCGCCTGTTCTCGTTTGTCAGTGAATGGCTCAATATCCAGAGAACGATCCCAAAAATAATGCTTGTCTTCAGCATACCATTTTTGCACCTCGACCAGAATAGCTGCCTGATCTGCTGAAAAATCTTCATTACAGACCAACGTATTTACCGCCAGAGAATCAGCCAAGTTTTCCTCTTCACCTGGAATAAAAACAAGCAGGCCTGAAGGCCCGGAGGCGCGGTTGTGATAGACTGTTACTTTGGTCTGTGCGTGTGAACCGGGGATCGTGACAGAGGTCTTAGAGCCTTGGATTTTCAATGAGCAATCTTCATTGAGACAAACTGTTTCTTGAAAAATGTCTTCTCGCACCGTGCAGTAAGTTTGAACCGAATGGGGAACAGGTGAACAGGCAAATGCCCGTTCGGTGGAAAGAAGAATTACAAGGACAAGTAAGAGCAAAGACTTGGCTCGCATCAATTACTCTTAGCTTTTTATCTTCACTACTTCAACCCCCTCACGCTCCAACTCCTCACATCCCCCTCAATCCCCTTCAAATGCAGGCCGGAAATCTCATCGGCGGCGATGGAGTCTTTCACGATCTCGTAGGTTGAACGGCTGATCAAGGTCTGGTCGCCCGCGGCCGCGCCGCACAAGCGCGAGGCTAAGTTCACGTCTTTGCCAATCGCGGTGTACTCCAGCCGGCGCACCGAGCCAAAGTTCCCCATCATCGTCTCGCCGGTGCTGATGCCAATGCCGATGGGTGGGAGCGGAACTTTATCCTGCCAGCGCTCCATCACCTGATGATGCGCCTTGTGCATCTCCAGCGCCAGCTTCACGGCGAGCAGCGCGTGGTCGGGCTGGCGTTCGGGCGCGTTGAAGAAACACATCACACAATCGCCAATGTATTTGTCGAGCGTGGCTTCGTAAGCCAGCACCAAATCCGTCAGCGCGGAGAGATGATCGTTGAGCACGGCCTGCAAGAGTTCCGGCGCGATCTGCTCGGACATGTTCGTGAAGCCGCGAATATCGGAGAAGAGGGTGGTGACCATGATTCGCTCGCTGGTCAACAAGTCGCGATCGGAGATGGAGAGTAAACGATCCATCACGCGCGGGCCGACGCATTTGCCAAAGACCACGCGCAGCCGCTGCGTCTCCAGGCTTTCAAAGATGGCGGTATCCATCTGCCCACCAATGGCCCGCAGCATTTCCAGGTCCGTGCGCGTGAAAGCCTGACCCTCCTTACTGTTAACCACTCCAAGCACGCCGATCAGCCGGTTCTCGAGGATGAGCGGGACACCCACAATCGCGCGGATGACTCCCGCCGCATACGTCTGGTTGATCAGTTCGGCGGTGCGGATAGCTTCGTCCGAGACGGCCCGGATCAGGTGCGCCGTATCAACGGCGGCGAAAAAGTTTTGGTCGGTCGCGGCCCGGAGTTCCAGTTCGTTCCCGGCTTTGTCGTACAACATTAGGAAGCCGGTTTCGGCGACAATCGCCCGGCAGACTTCGGCCAGCACGGCATCCAGCATTGCTTGGAATTCCAGTTCTTTATCGCGGATGTGGTCAATACGGAAAATAGTTTCGAGTTCCAGTTGCCGCCGCTGGAGTTCGCGCAGCGTGCGCGCGTGCTGCACGGCGGAGTCAATTTGGCTGATGGCGTCGTTGACGAGCGTGCGCTCTTCATCTTTGAAAGGTTGATCGGCGTTGAGGAGCAGCAGCGCGCCCAGGCTATCCTGACCTACGCGCAGCGGCGCCGCCAGGCAGTAGGTGTGCCGACGTTTTTTCAGCGTCAGGTCGGCGTCCAGAAAGTCTGCGCTCTGAAGGTCGGCGGCGCGCGCGGCCAACTCGCGGAGGGTGCTTTCAGTGTCGCCATGATAAACCCGGGCGCGGTCAAGCACGGCGCGCAGTTGGAGTTCGCCGGTGTCGTCGTCGCGCAGGCAGAGCAGGCACAGTTCCGCCTCCACCGCGTCCGCCAGGGTGGAGACGATGGCGGAGGTCATCTCGCGCTCGTCCGTGGCCGTGTCGCGGATGTGGTCAATCGCCAGCATCAACTCTACGGCGCGGGTTTTCCATTTGAGTTGTTCAGTATCGGAGGTATGCGTGGATCGGGGCATCAGTGTTCTCCAGGTAACGGGTCTCAAAACCTTTTACCGCGGAGCGCGCAGAGTTCGCTGAGATTTTAAATCTCTGCGCTCTCTGCGTGCTCCGCGGTTAATTAGTTTTTGGCTTTTAACCAACGCTAATTTCTTCGCTCTCGGATAACGTTTAATCGCCCGTTCGCGGCGCATGGCTTCGAGACGAGTCGCCAACTCTTCGCTATAAACTAATTTGACGGGCAGGCGCGCGCGGGTGTACTTCGCGCCGCGTCCGGCGTTGTGGGTCTTGACGCGGAGGGTGACATCCACCGCCCAGCCCGTATAAAACGTGTTGTCCGCGCAACGGACGATATAGACGAAAGGCATCTCAGTCTTTCAGCTTCCGATCAGCAGGTGGTAAACGAAAAAGGTCGGAGGCGTAATGATCCAGCCCAACACGCCCAGGAACATCAGGCCGATCAAAATGAAGAATCCCCATTGTTCAAGCGGCAGGAGCCAGCGATCCCATTCGCTCGGCGCCAGACCGCGCAGGACTTTGGAACCGTCCAGCGGCGCAATCGGAATGAGATTGAAAAACATCAGAATTAAGTTGAGGTAGATGAATTCACTGAGAAAGAAAGCGGGTGACAGCAGCCGCTCGTCGGCGAAGATGCTCGAGGGATTCAATAATCCCAAACGGAAAGGGATGGCCGCCAGCAGCGCCATGATCAGATTGGAAAATGGCCCCGCCGCCGCGACGAGCGCCATTCCCAGCCGTGGCCCATTGCGGAAGTTATACGGATTTACTTGGACCGGCTTGGCCCAGCCGAAGCCATAGGCCACCAGCAGTATGGACCCCAGGAAATCCAAATGCGCGAGCGGGTTTAATGTCAGGCGGCCCATGTGGCGCGGGGTATCATCGCCTAATTCCACCGCCGCCCAGGCGTGCGAAAATTCATGAATCGTAAAAGCAATCACCAGCGTCAGCAATCGGGCGAGCAGCGTCGGGGGGTCGAGATCAAGCATGAGGCCTCCTTGAAAGGGTTAGAGGGATTATAGCACTCACGGAAAAAGAATCCGATTGAGCAGTATAATAATTCCATGCTCGATCTGCAGCTTGACGATGTCCTACGTCTGCGGAAACCCCATCCCTGCGGTGGTTACGAGTGGCGCGTCGTGCGCCTGGGCGCTGACATCGGCTTGCAATGTCTGACGTGCAACCGGCGGGTGCTGCTCACCCGGCGGGAAGTGGAAAAGCGGACGAAGACGATTGTTGCCCATGGAGCCGTTGCGTCCTCCTCCACTTCAGCCGAAGGGGGTGACAAGAGCGCACATGACCACTGATTCCATCTTCAAGACCGGGCCGCAGAACGGCCTGCAGCCGGTGGACCTCGGCCGGCATTTGGGCGGCATTGCCACGCTCATGGAGTTGTGCTTCGACGCCGATATGGACGCCAACGGTCGCGGCCTGGTGCGGGAGATGCAGTTCCTCAGCCACCTGGGCCCGCTCCTCGGATTGTTCACCGTGTTAAGTGGTGGCCAGCAGCCGTGGCCGTGGGGATTGGGTTTCGTGTGGGTGGAGGAAGGTCAAGTCGTCGGCAGCGTGAGCACCCAGCGCGCGGTGGCTCAAGCCTCCACCTGGCTCGTCGCCAACGTCGCCGTGCATCCGCATTATCGCCGCCGGGGAATTGCTTGGGCGTTGATGCACGCCACCCTCGATTTCATTCGCAGTCACGGGGGCCGGCAAATCATCTTGCAAGTGGATGATGATAATCCGGGCGCGATTGACCTGTATCGGCGTTTAGGATTTTCCCACACGACGACGCAGACTGCCTGGCTCCGACCGGCGCACACCGCCGCGCCACCTTACCGTTCTTCCGCTTTTGACATTCGTCTGCGCCGGCGAGATGAATGGGCCGAACAACTGGCGCTGGCGACTTTAATCCGGCCCGAAGGATTGGCCTGGAACCAGCCCCTGCGCCCCGAGGATTTTCGCCCCAACTGGGCCAAGGCGTTGGACGAGTTTTTTAGCGGGCAGAAAGAGGAGCACTGGGTCGTTGAGGCCCACGGCCGATTAGTCGGCAGCCTCCTGCTGCGGATCAACTGGGCGGAGGGCGACCGGATGATTCTGCTGGTGCATCCGGATTTTCGAGGTCAAGTGGAACGCCCACTGCTTGAGCGCGGCCTGCGCCGGCTGGCTTCCCATGCGGTCCGGTTGGAATATTTCGCGGATGACATCCTGGCGTCTACCACGCTGCGCGAATTAAACTTTCAGCCGACCCGGACATTGCGTTGGATGCGCCTGGAGATGCGGGAGGGTTCTTAATTTCTATCAGGGTTTGTGAGTCAACGGATGGAACGGATTGAACTGATTTTTTTTCGTTCAATCATAGCTTATTCTAATTGCTGGAGGTCCGCTATGGAAAAAATCATCGTGCGTTGGGTGATTAATGCGATTGCGCTGTGGGCAGCGGTTACGATTGTCCCCGGCATCCACATTCAGACTCAAGGGAACTGGTGGTTAGCCATCCTGGGGCTGGCGCTCATCTTCGGCCTGATGAATGCCATCGTCCGCCCGATTATCGAAATGCTCACCTGTCCGCTCATTGTCCTGACCCTCGGCCTGGGCACCCTGTTAATCAACACGCTGCTCTTCTGGCTAACGGGGCTGATCGGGGAAAAGTTCGGGATTGGCTTTACCGTGGATGGCTTTTGGCCGGCTTTCCTCGGGGCATTGGTCGTCACCGTTGTGAGCGTGGTGTTGACCTTTTTAATCCCGGATAAACGACAGCCGCGGCCGCGGCGCGCGTCCAAGTGACAGAAAAGACCCTAAAGGTCTGCCCAACCCCGAGCAGGGGACAGGGCACTGCCTGAGACCTTTAGGGTCTGAACGAATTCAAGGTCGCCACACCGGATTGATGTCGGAAGCCGGGTTTTGACTCAGATTCGTTTGGTCTGAACCATCGGCGTTCATCAGGTAGATTTCAAAATTGCCGTCGCGGTCGGAGATAAACGCCAGGCGCTTGCCATCCGGTGACCAGACGGGATTCCAATCATAGGCGGCGTTCTGGGTGAGGTTCGTCGGGGTGGATAGGTTTTCTGCTGACAAGGCATCGCGAATGTTGACGACGTAGATTTCACTATTCCCACTCCGGTAAGAAGCGAAAGCCAACTGTGCGCCGTCCGGGGACCAAACGGGGTCGCTATCATCTGCCGGGGCGCGCGTCAAATTTGTCTGGCCGGAGCCATCGGCATTTATCACATAAATCTCGGTATTGCCCCCTTCATCCGACACATACACAAGGTGTTGACCATCCGGCGACCAGACCGGATGCGTATCAGACACCGTATTGTGCGTCAAGCGTCTCGGCGCTGAGCCATCATCATTCATCACGTAAATTTCACCGTTGTCATCTCGGTTGGAGACGAAAGCAATCCGCCGCCCATTCGGCGACCAGGCTGGATCGGCATCGTAGGCGGGATTATGCGTGAGGTTCGTTTGCCTAGAGCCATCGGCATTCATCGTATAGATTTCATAATTGACATCGCGGAAGGAAGTAAACGCCATTCGACCGTCGGAGGACCAGACCGGACTTTTGTCGTAGCTGGACGAAGTCGCGGCCTGCTCGACGCCGCTCAGGTTGATAATGTGAATCTCGGATCGGAGTTCAGCATGATAGGCCGTGTACGCGAGGCGTTGGCCGTTGGGTAACCAAGCCGGCGTGTTGTTGGCAGCGCGTTCGCTAAAAGTAAGACCTAGCAGTGGCCGGTTGAGGATGGGTTCGAGCAGCGGTGCCACCTGTTTGAAGACTTCTTCCCAGGTTTTGTTCCCGCTGAGCTGTCTGGCGCCGGAGCCACCGAGGCGCTGAAGGGGGCCCGTGGCGTTCAGTAGATAAATTTCATGGCCGCCCTGGCGGGTGGAGACGAAGGCAATTTGTTCGCCGCTATCGAAGAATCTCCAAAGCGCAAGCGCGCTGAACCCAACCCCTAGAACACAGGCAACGCACAAAACCACCAGGCGGGTGGGTTTCATCGGAGGCAAATCGTTGGCTCCAGTATATCGTCAATTAGCCGTCCGCTCACACTGCGCGTACGCCCGCCGCGCAGTCGAAGGGGCTACCTCAAGTTAAATAGACCCGATTTTGCGGTGTGTTTGACGACTCATCTCCCGTATGGTATCATGCCGCCCTCTTGGGGATCAGCCGCTCGCAGACCGGGGGCGGCTCGGTTGTTATAGAAAGGGCTTCCTATCAGCACATCAGATTATCGCATTAACGAACAAATCCGCGTCCGGGAAGTGCGCGTCATCGGCCCAAATAACGAGAATGTCGGCGTGGTGACGATTCAAGAAGCGCTGCGACTGGCACGTGATTCAGAGAAGGACTTAGTGGAAGTCAGTCCGAACGCGGATCCGCCGGTTTGCCGTGTTCTGGACTACGGGAAGTTCCTGTACGAGAAAAGTAAAAAAGAAAAAGAAGCCCGTAAGGCGCAGAAGGTCATTGAAGTCAAAGAAATTCAACTGCGCCCCAAGACCACGGACCACCACACCGGCTTCAAAGTGCGGGATGCACGCCGGTGGTTGGAAGAGGGCAAGAAAGTCAAAGTCCGGATCAAGTTTCGCGGACGGGAGATCACCTTCCCCGAGATTGCGCGCCAGGAATTGATGGATATTGCGAAAGAACTGGCCGATGTGGCCATCGTGGAGCAATCGCCGGATATTGAAGGCCGGACGATGTTGATGGTGTTGGGGCCAAATCCTAAACGAGTTAAACCGGCCGGCAAAAAACCGGAAGAGCAGCCGGAAGAAGCCTAAGAGAGCTTTACAAGCCACGGAATACGCAATACGGAATATTGTTGTAACACTTATTGCGTATTTCGTATTGCGTAAGCCAACCTGAAATTGATTAAGGAGTACCAGCGTGCCTCGTAAACCGAAATTGAAGGGAAAGCAAAAACTCAAGACGCATAAGGCCACCGCCAAGCGCTTTCGCGTGACGGGCAGCGGCAAGTTGGTGCGGACCAAAGGTGGCAAAAGCCATCTGCGCCGCCGCACCTCCCCCCGGACTTCCGCGCTCTTTACGGAGATGATCGAAGTCAAGGGCAAAAGTATCGTCAAGCGCGTACACCGGCTGGCCCCGTATTTGAGAAAGTATAAAGCCAATCCTCCGGCCTAGCCGGAATTAAGCGCGGGCGGCGTTGGCAGGCAACGTATAGCACCGGTTTCGCTATAGGCCACGCGTCGTTCGCAGGAGTGAAAAAATGCCTCGAGTTAAGGGCGGTTCCCGCCCCCATTTACGCCACAAGAAAGTCCTCAAGTTAGGGAAGGGCAAGCGCGGTGCGTATCATCTGCTGTTCAAGCGCGCGAATGAAGCGATGCTGCACAGCTTGTGGTATGCCTACCGGGATCGCCGCAATCGCCGGCGCGACCTGCGCCGCTTATGGATCGCGCGGATCAATGCCGCCGCCCGCCTCAACGGTCTCTCCTATAGCCGTTTGATAAACGGGCTGAAGAAAGCCAACGTCACGCTCGACCGCAAAGTGTTGGCGGATTTGGCGGTGCGCGATCCCCAGGCCTTTGCCGCCGTAGTCGGCGTTGCGAAGGCTGTTAAGTAAAGTCCAAGCCTGAAAATTTAAATAAAAAACCGCACCCGGAAGGGTGCGGTTTTTTATTTCCTCAGAGTCCCTTTGTGTCTTTCCGCCTTCGTGGTTACAATCCTCTTTGTCATGGCAACGCTCATTACTCAGCTTACGCTCCCCTCCGGCCAAACGCTCGCGCTCTATCATGGCGATTTGACTGAAGAGCAAGTCAGCGCCATTGTCAACGCCGCGAACGAGTATTTAGAACATGGTGGTGGACTCGCCGGCGCGATTGTCCGGCGCGGTGGGCGAGAAATTCAAGCAGAAAGCAACGCCTGGGTCAGGCAGCATGGCTTAGCCGGACACGATAAGCCGGCGCTGACCGGAGCGGGCAAACTCAGATGTCAGGCTATCATCCACGCCGTTGGCCCGATGTGGCGGGGAGGCGGGCAAGGCGAGGAGGCCAAGTTACGCTTGGCCTATACTTCCGCATTGAAACTTGCGCACGAGCAGGGTTTTGACTCGGTCGCCTTTCCTTCGATCAGTACCGGTATCTTCGGTTTCCCGGTGGAGCGCGGCGCGGCGATTGCGCTTCAGTCAGTCAAAGATTTCTGTGCGGCGCAGCCCGCTTCTCCGCTGAGCGAGATTCGCTTTACCCTCATTGATGCGCCCACGGTCGAAGTTTTTCGGCGTGAGTTCGAGAAGTTGGATAGACCTTAGAGCAAAATGAATTTACGGAATACGCAGCCTCGTGATGCGTGATACGTGACTCGTGAGAAGAGAATTTTACGCGTCACGGGTCACGTATCATGTAATCCCAAAATGAAATTTATTTTGAAATGATCACCTCCCCCTCCAACGAAAAAATCAAGCTTGTCCGCGCACTCCAAGACAAGCGTCGCACCCGCGAGGCGGAGCAGCTCTTTGTCGTCGAAGGTATCCGGCTAGTGGAAGAAGCGCTCCGCGCGCGCGCCCCGATCAAATTAGTGCTACACACGGATGATCTCGATCCGCGTGGTCAGGCTGCCTTAAGTGAACTCACACGTCTGGATATACCCGTCGAAACGGTAACTCCCAAAGTCATGGCCGCCGCCTCGGATACAGAAACTCCTCAAGGCCTCCTCGCCCTCGCCACTCTTCCTTCTTCATCCTTACTTCTTCCTCCCTCTTTCTCCTTTGCCCTCACCTTGGATAAACTCTCTGACCCCGGCAACCTGGGCACGATCCTGCGCACGGCGGATGCGGCGGGAGTGGAAGCAGTTTTCATCGCACCGGACACGGTAGATGTGTACAATCCTAAAGTTGTGCGCGCGGCGATGGGCGCTCATTTTCATATCCCTATCGTCGAGGCAAGTTGGGAGTCGCTGGCGGAGCGCCTGGCCGGGCTGGAGGTCTGGCTGGCCGAGGCGCGCGCGGGCGAGGCCTATCATCAAGTGGATTGGCGCCAGCCCTGCGCGTTGATCATTGGTTCCGAGGCCGAGGGGCCGAGCGCGGCGGCCCGTCGCTTGGCGCGCCATGGGGTGCATATTCCCATGCCCGGCCAAGCCGAGTCGTTGAATGCCGCCGTCGCCGCGGGCATTCTTTTGTTTGAAGTTGCCAAGCAAAGATCAAGAAGATCACGAATGCCACGAACCGCTTCGCGCGAATAGCACGAATAAACCTTAAACATTCGTGCCATTCGGCTCATTCGTGCTATTCGTGATTAATCCTGTTATAATTCGCCTAGCCCGTTTGGAACGGGCTATTTTTTACCCTGGCGATGAAAAAACCTTTACGCTTTCGGCCCTTCGCCGCGCTCGCGAGTCTCTTCGGCGGTTCCTCGACTCAGTTCCAGGAAACCGGCCTGTTCGCGCTGCGCCGCTTCCGCCTGGCCAACGGGCTGCGCACGTGGATCAAACTGCGTCCGCGCACCGGCACGGTCTTGATGTTGCTGCAAGTGCCGGTTGGCTCGCGCCACGAAACCGAAGAAAACAACGGCATCAGCCACTTCCTCGAGCACATGCTCTTTACCGGCACCGCTCAATGGAATGAGCGGGAAGTGATGGAAGTCATCCGCCGCCGGGGCGGAGAGGCCAACGCGCGCACCGCCCGCGAGGACACCGTCTTCTGGCTGCACCTCAAAGCCGACGATCTAGACTTTGGCCTCCACTGGCTGGCCGAGGTCGTCTTCCGGCCTCGGCTGCCGGAAAACAAATTCATAAAAGAACGGCAGATCATCATCCAGGAAAAGGGCGGCGAGTTCGGCAAGTTTCAGGCCGTGGGTAATTGGATCGAGGACATCGGCCTGGGCTGGAACGTCTTCCGCGCGGTCAAACAGCGTTTGTTTCCTAAAAGCCCGCTCCTGCTCCCGGTCATCGGCGATGATAACTCGCTCGGACGCCTGACGTATCCGCAGGTCGTCGAATTCTATCAGCGGCACTACCTGCCCAACAACATCACGTTGATCGTCGTCGGGGACGTGAAAGCCGATGAAGTCGAATCGAAAGTCACCGAGTATTTTGGGACGTTCGCCCCGGGGCCGGTACCGCCGCGCCCGGTCACGCCTCCCCCGCCCGAGGGCGGATTCAATCTTCGGCTGCATGGGCCGAACATCAACAATCAGGGACAACTCCTCTTGGGCGCGCCGCTGCCCGGTATGAGTCACCCCGACCGTTGGGCGCTCACGGTCTTATCTGAAATTCTCAACACGCGCCTCACTCAGGACATTCGCTTCAATCGCGGGCTAGTCTACGACATTGACGTTTACCCCGCGCTGTACACTGATGTGGGTTACTTCGTCGTCTATACCACCGCCGATAGCCAGAAGTTCGACGAGATCCTGACCGAAGTTGATAAGCGTTTAGAGGAAGCCATCCGCGGCGAGATTGACTCGACCACGGTCGCCGAGGCCAAGACCGCTATCCGTGGGCGTTTGTTGCTGGGGATGGAGAGCAACACGGACCTGGGCTGGTGGCTCGCGGAGTTGAGCCTCTTCGTCCCGGACGAAGACCCGGTCCCCGACCTGTTTGCCGAAGTGGAAGCAGTCACGCCCGAGGCGGTCGCGCGGGTCGCCCGCACTTACTTGACTTCGGATAAACGTTACCAGGCGATTCACCGGCCCGGCTTGACGCCGACGGTGCTGGTCCGTCCGGCGCTGGCCAGCTTGGGTTTGGTCCTCGCCGGGGCGGGAGCCTGGCTGCTCGCGCGGAGCCGGAGCCAGGCGCGCCGCCGCATTGACAGGAGCAAGCCCAGGCAGTAAACTTGCGCCCACTTGTCGCCGCGGGTGCGATTACAAACCGGCGCAAGATTTTTTAACCGGGGGAGGTGAAACTAATTGACGACTGTAACTTTACGCCCAAACGAATCGCAAGAGCAACTGCTCAAGCGCTTTAAGAAGAAAGTCATGCGCAGCGGCATCTTGAGCCAACTGCGCAACAAGCGCTGGTTTGTCTCCAAGAGCGAAATCCGCCGCATCGAAAAGAAAAAGGCCATTCGCCGCCTCAACAAACGCAAGCGCCGCGACAGCGAAGAGTAAAGAATAGTCAGCCCGGTTACTCACCGGGCTGATTTATTTCTATCTGTATTGCCTTCAAACCATACAAGTGGCAAGTGAGGCGTGACGCGTGACTCTAGTTCACGGGTCACGCCTCACTTATTATCTGCTACTTGCCACCGGCTACCCCAATTGCCCCTCCCCTCAGACCGTGTTATGATCCGGCCTACATCCGCGGTTCGCCATGGAATGGAGGTTATGCTATGTCTGCCGAGAACCTCAAGCTCCTCCAGGAAGAAGCCCATCGCCTCACGGAAGAAAATCGCCGGTTGCAAGATGAGTTGCAAGCGCTCCGCCGGTCGGTCCAAGCCCTCTCCGAACTCTACGCCATTTCACAAGACATTACGCCGGACACGGATGTGGTCAAGCTGCTCGGCGAAATCCTCGACGCGGCCCTCACCGTCCTCAAAGCCTCCGATGGTTCGCTGTTGCTGCTGGATGAACAAAATGGTGACCTGGTTTTCACGGTGGTGCGCGGCACCTCGACGAGCAAACTCACCGGTTACCGCTTGCCCAAGGGAGCCGGGATTGCCGGGTGGGTCGCCGCCAATCGCCGCCCGCAAATTGTCCAGGATGTGCGGCGCGACCCGCGTTTTTTCTCAAAGGTAGACGAGAGCTTGGGGTTCCAGACGCGCTCACTGGTCTCGGTTCCGGTCCAGTTGGACAATGGCCGGGTCTTGGGGGTTATCGAAGTCATCAACAAAACCTCGGAACACGAATTCACTCAAGATGATCTGGAATTAATATTAATCGTCGCGCAATTGGCGGCGACCGCTATGCGCCGGGCCGAACGGGCCGCCGAAGTCCTCGAACGCCGATCGGCCATCCTCCAAAAGCGGCCGCCCACAACTCGCTAGATTCTCAAGACCGGTCAGGTCTCACGGAGCGCCCTCGGAATACAGAGCAGCGCGGTGCAGACCTGACCGGTCTGGCATTAGAGGAAAATATCATGGACACTCTTCAAACCGGTCAAACGCTTGGCCCATACCGCATCATCGCCCAAGTGGGGCAGGGCGGCATGGCCACAGTCTACAAGGCTTATCACGCCTCCATGGATCGCTATGTCGCCATCAAAGTGCTGCCGCGCCAGTTGGCGGAAAGCCCGGAGTTCATTGGGCGCTTCAAGCAGGAAGCGCGGACGATTGCCAACCTGGAGCACGCGCACATCCTCCCGGTGCACGACTACGGTGAGACGGACGGCTACACCTATCTCATCATGCGCTACCTCGACGCGGGCACGCTCAAAGATCGCATCCAGGCCGCCGAGCTTTCACTGTCAGAAATAGATCGTTTCTTCTCCCAACTCACCGATGCGCTGGATTACGCCCACGCGCACAATGTCATTCACCGTGATCTGAAACCTTCCAATGTCCTGGTGGACGCGCGCGGCAATCTCTTCCTCACCGATTTCGGCGTCGCTAAATTGCTAGAGAGCAGTTCGCAATTCACTACCACCGGCGGCTTGATCGGCACACCGGCTTATATGAGTCCCGAACAAGCGCAAGGCCAGAAAGTAGATCAGCGCTCGGACATCTACTCGCTCGGCATCATTCTGTATGAGATGGTTACCGGGCGCGTGCCCTTCGCCGCCGACACGCCGCTGGCCGTCGTGCTTAAGCACCTCAACGAGCCGCTGCCGCTGCCCTCGGAGGCCAAGCCGGGCATCTCGCCGGCCATCGAGCGCGTGATTCTCAAAGCTCTGTCCAAAAACCCGAATGACCGTTTTACCTCGGTCGCGGAATTTCTGGCGGCGTGGAAGACCGCGCTCGCTACCAGCGATACGCTGTCTGCTCCCGCACCCGCACCCACACCGGCTCTCGCGGCGCGTGCTCCATCCAATCCCACCTCCACGCCGGTCCCCGCCGGGTCGGCCCCCGCGCGCGGGCGAGCGCCCATTGGGTTGATCATCGGCGGTGTCGGAGTGCTGGGGATCATCATCTTGGCCATCCTCGGCGGTTTGCTGATTGTCTCTCTCCCCTTCGCCGCAAAGCCCAAGCCGACCGCGACCGGCGCTTCAGCAACTGCCACTGCTTCCAGCCAGGAAGAAACGGTTGAACCAACTCAGGTAATCGGCTCGGTTGGCAGTCCGGGTTGGACCTCGTGGACGGCGGGGAATACGGTTTACTCCGTCGTCGTCAACGAGGATCAGATACTGACCGGTGGGCCGGGCAGCCTGACCGTTTGGGATGCCGCCGATGGCTCGGTTTTGCGACGCCTCACGAGTGGCAATGGATTGCCGGACCCGACCGTAACTGCGATCTTTGTGGACACGGATGGAACGTGGTGGATCGGGACGGACTACGGGCTGGTGCATTTGGATGGCGAGAACATGTTGGCGCATTACAACACGGATGACGGTTTAGACAGCGAGAATATTCGTTCCATCACCCGCGCCGACGACTTGTTGGTGGTGGGGACGAACTACGGGCCGGACGGCGGTGGTGTCAATCTTTTTGATGGCGAGCAGTGGAGTCGCGCGCCTAACTTCCCTTCCGCCGTCGAGGGCAATGATCCGGACGCTTTGAGCAATAACGTCAACGTCATCCTCGCCGATGGCCCGGATGAGCTGTGGGTTGGCACGGAAAACGGGTTGGGCTACTTTGATGGGGAAACCTGGACGCGCTTTTCCACAGAAGATGGCCTACCGGCCAACCACATCTACGCCCTGATGTTCGATCAGAATGACGAGTTGTGGGTCGGAACCGACTCCGGCGCCGCGCATTTTGTTGACCAGACTTTTGAACCCCTGCCGGAAGGGACCGGCCCGCCGTACGGGGTCTATGGAATGGTGCAAGACGAGCAAGGCGCTTACTGGTTCTCCGGCGGCGGCGGCATCTGGAAGTTTGATCAGGCGGAGGCCAACTGGACGGAGTACAGCGAGCAAACCGGCGATTTGCCGGTTTACACCACGTTCGGAGCGGCTCAGGATGCGGACGGTAACCTCTACTTTGCCAGCGATGGTAACGGGCTGCTACGTTGGGATGGCGGCTCGTTTACGCCCTGGCTCGTCTCGAACATACCGACTGTGCCGGCCTTTGGCCGGATACTGTCCGCACCGGATGGGCAGCTCTGGTTCGTTCAGGAATACGGCTCGTACGTTGATCGCTTTGATCCGAATCAGGAAACCTGGTCGCCCGTCACCGACCTGCCATGCAGTTGCAGTCCGCTGGCCTTCGACTCCAGCGGCAACCTGTGGACCGCCGAATACAACGGCGGATTCTGGATCATCGGTAAGGATGACGCCACCCATGTCACCACCGGACAAGGCCTGCCGGAGGAAGTCCAGGTCACCCAAATCGCTTTTGCCCAGGATGGCAAGCCGTGGATCGGCACGGATCACGGCGTCGCGTTTTTCGATGGAAAGCAGATCACGGAAATGCTGAATGCCGAGAACACCGGCTTCGCGAGCGATTTCGTCCGCAGCCTGTTTGCCGCCTCGGACGGCTCCATGTGGGTTGGCCTGCAAGGCGGCCTCAGCCATCAGACACCGGACGGCACGTGGGAACATTTCACAGTGGATAACCCTTTCACCAGTAACTTCACCGATGTGTATGATATGGCGGAAGATGCGAACGGCGCGCTCTGGGTGGCGACGTATGGCGATGGAGTCTATCGCTTCGCCGAGGGGAAATGGCAGAATTTCTTGCCGGACGATCCGGGCGTGCAACTACCCTCGACGCAGGTGAACAGCGTGACCGTGGCCCCAGACGGCAGCCTATGGTTCGGCACCTATTATTCCGGCGCGGCGCTGTTTGATGGCAATGAGTGGACCTCCTTTGCTATGGAGGACGGCTTAATCAATTACAACGTCAACGATATTTTCGTGGAACCCAATGGCGTAGTCTGGTTTGCCACCAGCGGCGGCGTCACGCGCTACATCCCGTAAGATAAAAGCGTACACGGATTACACGGAAGACACGGATCACACGGAAAACCTTTAAAAAAATCCGTGCCATCCGTCTTGTCCGTGCAATCCGTGTACGCTTTACCCCTATGAAACTCTCCCTCTCCCTCGGCCAAATGCACATTCATCTCGGCGAGCCGGAGAAAAACTTCGAGCGCGTTCGGGAGTGGACCGTCGAAGCCGCCCGACGCGGCTCCGCGCTCATCCTCTTCCCTGAACTGTGGTCCACCGGCTACGATCTGGAAAACTCGTCGCGTTACGCCGCGCCGCTCGGTGAGGGGCTGTTCGCGCGTCTGAGCGCTCTCGCTAAAGAGCAGCGCGTCGCGCTCGGCGGCTCGATCCTGGAAGCGCGTGAGGGGCGCGCGTACAACTGCTTTGCCCTCTTCGATAAGAACGGCCAACTCGCCGCCGTGTATCGCAAAGTCCATCTCTTCCGTTTGATGGACGAGGAAAAGTGGCTCGCGCCCGGTGAGCATCTTGAGCTGGTAGAAGCGGAGTGGGGGATGACTGGCCTCGGCATTTGCTACGACCTGCGCTTCCCGGAAATGTTCCGCAAGTACGCACTCAACGGCGCGCGGCTCGTCCTGCTCCCTGCCGAATGGCCCAGCCGCCGCGCTTATCACTGGCAAACGCTCCTGCGCGCCCGCGCCATCGAAAATCAAATGTTCATCGTCGGTTGCAACCGCGTGGGCGAATCAAAGGGAGAACACTTCGGCGGCGGCTCGGCGGTCATTGACCCCTGGGGCGAGACCGTGATCGAAGGCGGCAGTTCCGAGACTTTGCTCACCGCTGAGATTGATTTGGATAAAGTGGACGAGGTGCGAAACCGGATTAAGGTGTTTGAGGACCGAAGGCCGGAGGTTTATTGAAGGCGGGCAACAGAGATGAAGAGTAAGAAAATAAAGCCCAGCGCTAAGACAAAAAGAATTCGCCCACGTATGGGTCTTATACTTGTCCGTACCCACCGCCATGGAACTCTTAAATTGCGTTGGCTAGCGATCGGCGATCTTGAGTTTGTAGAAAAACTGCTCGAGATGAATATTACTCCTCGTGAATTTGTTGTTCGCTTTATTCATCATCAATTAGCTTCCCCTGAACTTTCCATTGATATCGTTGAGACTTGGCCAGATAAGCTGTTGGCTCGAGTGATTATTTCTTGGGCTAAAGACAAAAAGACAATTGGGCAACAAATGAAAGGGAACCTCGACATTTTTCCAGCTTTCAAACAAGCCATAAAAAATTATTTAGAGGAACATTACAAACAAATAGGGGAAATTTTAAACCGAGCGATGGACAGCATTTATGTTCCCAATTTACTACCCTCAATCGAGTTAATTAACGGGCAGATGTGGTCTCAAGTTTTTGATTCTGTAAGAATAAGCCAGAATGCTTTTGTAAGCATGCTTGACTCCATTCGCCCAATAGATACTTTTGTGAATCCGCTTGATAATATTTCTCAAGACTGGCTTGAGCAAATAGCATCTAACTTGGATTTGTCTCGAGATCTAAACCTTGCCACTTCGCCTCTGGGGAATTATCTTGGAGAGATAATCAAAACTTCGAAAATAACTGAGAGCTTATTAGCGGGGATTCAATGGGCTGAAATCGGAAGCAGACTACAAATCTCGCCAGAAATCAGCACAGGGCTTCAATCGGTTTTTATTGACTTCTCGCAGTCATACGGTGATCTGTACAAATCTTTTCAGGCTTCAAACAATGTAATTCTTTCCCTACCACCAATAGTATCTTGGTTTCCAACGGTTGAGTATTTCACCGGTTCAGACTTGTTAGAAGTTATTTCTGTTGAAGAAGAAATAGGATTAAAAGATGATAGGAAGCAGCGGAGAGAAGAAATTTTATTGGAGACCGAAGGTGCTCTTCGCTCCCAACTATTGTTAATTGAACCGGGTCTTGTACAGCTATGGGAAGGCGCTGTTTATTCTCTCGATTCCGAAAATCCAGATCGTGCTCGTCATCTGGCGACATCATTACGAGAACTTTTTACACATGTCCTTCATTTGCTTGCACCCGATGCTGAAGTGCAAAAGTGGAGTACTAAGCCAGAGCACTACCACGAGAATAGGCCTACTCGAAAGGCAAGATTATTGTACATATGTCGAAATATTAACAGTGGCCCCTTCTCTGGGTTTGTTGAAAAAGATATTGATGTGGTACTTGAATTTGTACAGCTTTTCCAAAGGGGTACTCATGAGATTCTGATTCCTTATACGCCAGATCAACTCTTGGCTCTTAAAGTCAGGATGGAGGGTGTAATTCGCTTCTTGATTGAAATATCAAAAACGGATAGATAAACAATGTCATTAAAAGACATGGCTCAAATTGAAGTTGGTATAGGAGTACCCTCCCTGCCCAGTGGATGAAGTGCTAGTTGTTAGGCTGATCCTAAAAATCCATGAATATTCGCGACGCTACGGAAGCTGACCTCGCCACTGTCGTCCAAATCTATAACGCCTCCATCCCCGGTCGCAGAGCGACGGCGGATACTCAGCCCATTACAACCGAGAGCCGCCATGCTTGGTTTGCCGAGCATGGCCCTCAGCATCGCCCGTTGTGGGTGGCGCTCATGGATAACTCGATTGTCGGTTGGCTCAGTTTTCAATCGTTCTATGGTCGACCTGCTTATCATGCGACAGCAGAGTTGAGTGTCTATGTAGCGCCAGCTTATCAACGGCGCGGGATCGCGCGTGAACTCTTGCAGAAGGCAATTGCCTCCAGCCCAAGTCTTGGTCTACGAACACTGCTCGGTTTCATCTTCGGGCACAACGAGCCAAGTTTGCGTCTATTTGAAAGCTTCGGTTTTGAGCGTTGGGGCCTGCTGCCCAAAGTCGCCGAACTGGATGGCATTGAGCGCGATCTGATCATTGTGGGGCGACGGGTTTCGGGATAATTGGCATTCTTCTCTATCCAAAGTACACTTAGGGGCAGGAGATAGTGACTATGACAACGATTACGATTACTCTGCCCGATGACCGGCTTCAACAACTTAAGGAAATTGCCAGCCGCTTCAAGGTCGCGCCGGAAGAACTGGTGCGCGCCAGTGTCGAAGAACTCCTGGCTCGCCCCGAAGAAGAGTTTCAGCGCGCATTGGACTATGTTCTAAAGAAAAATGCTGAACTCTATCGGCGGCTTGCCTAGTGCGCTACGTCACCGTTAGCGAAGTTCTTGAAATTTACAGCCGTGTTATGGACCAATCGGGTGGCTTGATAGGCTTACGTGACGTAGGAGCCTTAGAGTCAGCGGTAGCCCAACCGCGCATGACTTTTGGCGGAGAAGAACTTTATCCAACTCTCATTGAGAAAGCCTCGGCGTTGGGTTTCTCACTCATTCAAAATCATCCATTCATTGATGGGAATAAACGAACCGGTCATGCAGCCCTAGAAATGTTTTTAGTCTTGAACGGATATCAACTTAGCGCCGGATTAGAAGAACAAGTCTCGGCCATACTTCAAGTCGCTTCAAGCGAAATGCGGCGAGAAGCTTTTACGGACTGGCTTCGTGGGCACGCTATACATGGAGCGTAATTTGCAAACGGCTTTCGTAGCATAACTCCAGCTTTCACTGCTCCTCGCTCCATTTTCAACAACTATCCATGCTGCATAATAGCAAGAAATCTTCGGACGCTCTCATCCTCTCCGCCGCGCGCACGCCGATTGGAAAGTTTATGGGTGCGCTTGCCAACGTTCCCGCACCTCGATTGGGAGCGGTCGCCGTCAAAGCTGCGGTCGAGCGCGCGGGGGGTGATCCCTCTCAAATCGAAGAAGTGCTCATGGGGCAAGTCATCGCGGCGGGGTCGGGACAATCGCCCGCGCGGCAGGTCAGTCTGTTCGCCGGGCTGCCGCCCGAGGTTGGTGCGTTGTCGGTGAACAAAGCCTGCGGCTCCGGCCTCCAGGCGGTGATGTCCGCCGCGCAGGCGATCCGCGCCGGAGAGGCGCACCTGCTCGTCGCTGGCGGGATGGAGAACATGAGCGCCGCGCCGCATCTAGTCTTCGTCCGTCAGGCCGCGAGTTCCGGCGACCAGCCGATGTTCGACTCCGATTTGCACGATGCGCTGTACGATCCGTTTGAGAAGTGGGTGATGGGCGAGGCCGCGGAGTTTATCGCCGACGAATACGAAGTGACGCGCGAGGCGATGGATCGCTACGCGCTGGAGAGTCATAAAAAGGCGATTGCGGCGCAAGACGCCGGAAAATTTAAAGCCGAGATCGCGCCGGTCGAATTTGAAGTGAACGATCAAAAGCTCATACTAGAAACCGATGAAGGCCCGCGCCGCAAGACATCGCTGGAAGCGCTATCGAGGCTGAAGCCAACTTTCCGTGAGAATGGCAAGGTCACAGCGGGCAACGCGTCGGGGTTGAATGATGGCGCCGCGGCAGTCGTCGTCGCCTCGCGCGCGAAGGCGGAAGCGCTGGGCCGCACGCCGTTGGCGCGAATTGTGGGTTATACGTACGCCGCCGTCGAGCCGAAGCGCGTGTTTATCGCTCCCCTGTACGCGATTCCGAAACTGCTGGACAAGATTGGCTGGACGTTGCAGGACGTTGACCTGATCGAACTCAACGAGGCTTTCGCCGCGCAAGTGCTGGCCGATGGTTACGCGCTCAAAGATCAGGGCTGGGATTGGAGCAAGGTCAACGTGAACGGCGGAGCGATTGCGCTGGGACATCCGTTAGGCGCGAGCGGCGCGCGGGTGCTCGTCACCCTCATCCACGCGCTGCGCGACCGGGGACTCAAGCGCGGTTTGGCCTCACTGTGTTTAGGAGGCGGCGAGGCAGTGGTGATGGCGGTTGAAAGAGAGGACGGATGACGAAAGACCAAGGACGAAGGACGGACGACAAACCCTCTTCCACCGTCCACCGTCTACCGTCCTCCGTCCCTTCTTCCGTCGTCATCATCGGCTCCGGCACCATGGGCAGCGGGATCGCCCAGGTGTGCGCCACGTCTGGTTATGCGGTGACGCTGATAGATATTTTTCCCGCCGCGCTGGATAAAGGTCTGGCGGGGATTCAAGCCTCGGTTGCGAAGTTGCGCGCGAAGGGCCGACTCACGGAGGAACAGGCCGCCTCCGCTGCGCACATTCGCGCGACCGGCGATTTGGCCGCTGCTGGCGAGGCGGATTTTATTATTGAAGCGGCGACCGAAAACGCAGAGATCAAACTCAAATTATTCCGAGACTTGGATCAAATCGTCCGACCGGAGATCATTCTCGCCAGCAATACCTCGTCCATCTCATTGACCCACCTCGGCGCGGCGACTAAGCGACCGGACAAAGTCGTGGGGATGCACTTTTTCAATCCGGCGCCGATGATGTCGCTGGTGGAAGTTGTGCGTGGAAAAGCGACCGCCGAGGCGACGATCAACGCGGTGACTGAACTGGCCCAGGCGTTAGGCAAGACTCCGGTCGTGGTCAATGATTCGCCGGGTTTCATCTCCAACCGCTTGCTGTGTCCGATGCTCAACGAGGCGATCTTCGCGCTTGAGCAAGGCATCGCGAGCGCCGAGGCGATTGATACGATTATGAAACTGGGGATGTCCCATCCACTGGGGCCGCTGGCATTGGCAGACCTGATTGGGCTGGATGTGCTGCTGGCGATCATGGAAGTTCTGCACCGCGATCTACGTGATGACAAATATCGCCCGGCCCCGTTGTTGCGGCAGATGGTCGAGGCCGGTCAGTTAGGCCGGAAGACAGGCAAGGGTTTCTACGAATACCATGAAGCACCCTGAGCGGAGCGCGGCGGCTCCTTCGACTTCCGCTTCGGTTCCGCTTACGCTCCACTCAGCGTCCGCTCAGGATACGCCGCCGCGCGTAGTCGAAGGGGGCGGTTGGCGTAAGTCCAGTTATTACTGGCTGGTCGTGGCCGCCACGTTGTGGGCGGCCTTTTCACGTTTCTACCATCTGCAGACCCTCCCGCCGCAAGCCTGGGTAGATGAGATTTGGTTCGGGCTGCGCGCCCGCGAACTTTTACAAACCGGTCAACTTCAACTCTTCTATAAAACGACCTGGGGGGGGGGGCATCCGTTGTTCGTCCAACTCACGGCGTTGGCGCAACTTTTGGGCTTGAACCACGTGATCGTCGCCTCGCGCGCCGTCTCCGCCGTGAGCAGCCTGTTGTGCATTCCACTGGCCTTTGTCTGCTTCGATGAACTCTGGCGGGAGGCCTGGCCCCGCGAGCGACGGCGCTTGCTGGCCGCGCTGGCGGCTATCGTCCTTTCCAATCTGTTCTTCTTCGTCGTCGCCAGCCGTGTGGGGACGGAGCCGGCGTTATCGCCGCTCGCCGCGCTTTTCTGCGTTTGGCAAATCCATCGTGCACGCCGTACCGGGCATTGGGCTGGTTGGGTGTGGGCTGGACTAGCAGCCGGACTCGCACAGTATGTGAGTCCGCATGCGCGCTTTGTCTTGCCGCTCGTGGGCTTCATCGCTTTACACGAACTAATTCGCTCGCCTGCCCGCCAACGTAAATTTATTTTCTTAGGCTTCAGCTTGCTCGGCCTCACCGCTGTGCTCGTCGCGCTGCCCCTGATTCTTTTCTTCATCCGCGAACCGGCCTGGTTCTTTGCCCGCGCCGCGAACGTTATTCCGCGCGGAAGCGGACTCGCCTTTGTGCTGGACAACGCCCGGCTGATCTGGCTTTCGCTCGGCACCTCCGGCGACCTTGATGCGCGTCACAACTTGCCGGGCCGGCCCATCTTCGATTGGATTCAGGGATTGGGATTTTGGATCGGGGTCGCCTGGGCGTTGTTTCGGTTCCGCCGTTCCGCCTCGGCCCGCGAACTCCTGGCCTGGAGCGTGATCATGATCGCCCCGTCCCTCATCACCGATGGCGCGCCGCAGTTCGAGCGGATGATCGGCTTCGCGCCGGCGGCCGCGGCGCTCATTGCATTGGGATGGGTAGAGTTGTGGACGTTGATGCGGCAGCGGATTAACCCCACCGGAATCGTAACCGGAGCGGGAATCGCGTTGGTGGGGTTGAGCCTGGCCCTAAACACTTACGATTACTTCGTCCGTTATCCCACTACGCCCGATCTGGCTACGGCGCTCACGACGACGCCGGTGAATCTGGCTCAGCAACTCATCGCGCGCGCGCCAACGGAGCCGGTGTTCGTGGAACGTCTCACCGAGTCTGAGGACGTTTTCGCTTTCGACTTTCTCTTTCCCGGCACCTCCGTGCAGCGACTGGATTTTCGACAGTGCCTGCCGCTCGTCAATCAACGTCTCACCCGCACCACGTATCTGGTCCTTGAGCCGGAGACAACGCAGACGCTCACGCAAACTTTCCCCTCCGCGAGCGTTACACGGATTCACCCGGAAGCCGCCTCGTTGATGAGAGACGCCGCGCTCATTGAGATTCCTCCCGGCGCGCGTCTACCCGCGCGGACTCACAGCGTTCAGGCTCAATTCTCACCGGGCTTAACGTTGCTGGGATACGATTGGTCGGGGCCGAACGTCAAAGCGGGGGAAAGCGTTTTTTTGACTTTGTACTGGCAGGCCGAGACGGATATCCATTCCGACCTGACCGCTTTTATGCACGTCGAGACCGGACGGCCGGACTCACCGTTGCTGACTCAGCACGATGGTCAACCGTGCCAGGGTTTTTATCCGACCTCCCGCTGGCGGGCGGGGGATGTGGTGCCGGATGGATTCGCGGTGACAATTCCGTCTGAGGCGTCACCCGGAGAATATCCGCTGGCCGTGGGCTGGTACACATATCCTGCGCTGGAGCGTTTACCGCTCATCTCGGCGGACATGCCACTGTCTGATAACCGGGCGGTGATTGGAACGCTGATTATTGGGGACTAGGGGCCGGTGGTTGGCGGTTGGCAAATCGCTAACGGTGCTTGGGATTTGGTCCTTGGGATTTGGGATTTTGCCCTTGGCTCTTTACCCTTGGTCCTTGGCCCTTGGTTCTTCCCTTTTCATCACCAACAACGTCATCCCCGGTTGTAAAAAACGCATTAAGGTTTTGGAGAGCTTCTTCAGTCGCCGGAAGTAGGGCGTCATCTCGTCGTCACCAATCACGCGGAAACCGAACGGCTCATAGAGTGAGCCCATCGTGCTCAAGCAGGTGAGGTAAAGCGTGCCGGTGCTATGCGCCAGCAGATACTCCATCACGCGATGCGCAATGCCTTGATGCCGGTAGTCTGGCAGGACGGCGATCGAGGCCAGCTCCCGGCTGCCGTCGCCGTGAGTCTTGATCTGTCCGGTGCCGACAATAGCGTCGGTCACCTCGTCCACCGCGACGATGAAATTCTTCCACTTCAAGTCCATCGGGTTAATGCCCACGATGTGAATAATTTCCACGATCCGTTTTTGATCGGCGGCGGTTGCGGGTCGAAGGGTAATCATTGTGACTTCCTCGTTTTTTGTACACGGATGACACTGAAACCAATTAAAAAAATCCGTGAAATCCGAGCTGGTCAGTGTCATCCGTGTACTGTTTTTCCATCTAAGCCAGAGAAAACTCTATTTCAGCCTCACCGGCCCCAGTTCCAAAAGTTCTTGTCCGGTTTCCATGACTGGCCAGGCAGTTCCATCTTCAGGCTGATAAACCAACAGTGACAAATCAACCTGCTCCGGCAGGGGCTGCCGGGAGGGAGGCAGCCGGAGCGTGTAGCTGTCCACCACAATTTCCTCCGGCCCCCAGCGTTCCATCCCATACCAGCCACGCAGCAGCGAAGCATCCGTCTGCCCGAACTTATCCATCGTTTCCGTCGCCAGGCGGATGGAGATGGCCGGCGCGCAATTCGCTGAACCGGCTCGCGACCAATACGCGGTGATCAAGTAACGTTCGTTTCCCTGCGCATCCCGCCGCATAGAACGAAAATCATAGCCATGCAGTTTGAGGCAGTCGCCAAACGTGGCTTCAACGGGATGCGGGATGAGGACGTGGGACGCGTCTAAAGGTTGAGGCAGAATCTCAATCAACGGACCAACCACCGACACCGGATACGATTTCCACGTCGCCGGCAAGTCGGCAGCATAGACCGTTTGTCCGGCGGCTAACGCCTGGCGCAAGTTGTCGTCGGTGGTAATCGTCGCTCGCAGATCAGGGCGCCGCGCCTCCACGCGCTGATAATAAACCAACGGCGTGTGCGCGTCCCAATTTGCCAGAACAGTGCTGCCCGGTTCTAGCGGCAAGGATAAAGCATCTAGCCATAAATTCTCATAAAAATAATCTTGGCTCAAGTCCAGCGTTGGATAGAGGGCAACGCTGCGCCAGGCGACACTGCCGAGGAGCGCCACAACCGCGAGGCCCTTGGCCCCGGCCGCGAGTTGGGGAGGGTGGCTCATCCATCGTTCAACCCATTGAAATCCCGTATCCAATCCGATCATGATCCACACCACCAGCAAAATGTACGTCGCAATGTAATAGACCCAGATGTTGCCGATGTAGTAGTTCCAGTTAAAAGCGACGAAGCCGAGGTAAGTCAGGAGTGTGAAAAGCGCGAGCGACCGGCGACAATAGAAAGCGATGCTTAGGCCTATGCCTGCGAGCAGCAGACCGAGCAGCGTAAACTCGCGCAGCAACCAGGCCCACCACTGGGCGATTTGTCCAGGGAGGCCGGCCCAGCCTTTTTGAAACAAGAGATAAGCAAAAACTTTTCCGAGTAGATAGTCGGACAGACCGGGAATCGTCGTGAGTTCGGGTGCATTGAGTTGAGCGCCACGCACGGGGAGGTAAAGATAGAGCAGGAGGGGTGCGAGGCCGCAGGCCAGCAGCTTCACACCGGAGCGCAGGTTCAAGTTTTCCGGGCGACGGCTCACAATCACGTAAACGAGTGCGGGCGCAACCAGGATCATCGTCCGATGATGCGTCAGCCCGATCCCGTAAATCAGCAAGACCCATTCCAGGCGCAACTCGCCCTGCAGATAACGGATGACGGCGTAGAGCAGCAGCGTAAAAAGAAGCGCATGCAGAATGTACGTGCCAGCGATGAGCGCCTGCGACCAAAATGTGGGCGTGACGGCGAAGAACAACGTCAGCCCGAGCGCTAACCCGCGATAGTGGGTGAGCCGCCGCAAACTCAGATAAAGCACGCACAACGTCGCCGCGGCCAACACGGCCGAGAACAGGTTGAGGCGATACGCTACCGAACCGATGGGCAGGTAACTCCACAGATGACCCAGCATCACGTATAAGGGGTAGCCGGTGGGATGCGCCAACCCGAGTTTGGACAACACGAACTGATATTCGCTGATGTCGCTGGCCTCAACTGTGGGCGCGAGCGTTTTAACATAGAGGCCTAAGCCCAACGCGGCAACCAGCGCGCCCAGCGCCAGATCGTAACGCTTCGCGTTTAAGCGGGACGCAAATTGGATTGACATTGAAAATTAACGGGCAAGCTGCGTTCCAAAATCAATGATTGCCTGCGCGAGTTCAACGGGACGGTGGAGGGGGATGTCGTGGACCGTGTTGGGGAACCAGACGGTTTGCACCAGCGGCGAGGCCTGCTCGGCGCGCGCGATGCTCTGCCGCCGTAATTCAAGAAACGCCTCATCCTGCTCGTCATGCGGTGGTGGCGCAATCGCCGGACACAGCAGCGCTGGACAGCGCAGGCGGGCGTACAACTCGGAATTTTTCTGCTCATAGATGGCGCGGGCGATGCGCATATGCTTCGGGATAGGCAGCCGTCGCTGGAGGGCATCGTCTTCCGTGACATTGAAATTCGCCAGGATGATGGCCGCGGCTTCTTCTGAATAGGGATTCATCCGCTCTTTCAACTGTGCCAGAAATTCCTCGCGCGGCATTCCGTCCAAGTGTGGCGGGGTCAGCATCTCTTCCGCTTTCTCCCACGTCAGGCCGGGAAGCGCGCTCATATCCCCCATGCCTCCGTCCACCAGCACGATGGCCGCGGGCAAACGCGGGAGGGCCACCGTCGTCGCATAATAGAGAACGGTATTCGCGCCCCAACTGTGGCCGGTGAGAATCGGCTTCTCCAAGTCCAGCGTCTCGACGAACACTTGCAGATCACGAACGATACTGGGAAAGTCGTAGCCGTCCTCGGCGGGATCGGTCAGGCCGTGGCTGCGTTGATCGAGCGCGAGGACGCGAAAATGCTCGGCTAACCGCGGCGCGACGAAGTCCCAGATGCGCGCGTTGGAGGCCAGGCCATGCAGTAGGACGAGTGGCTGCCCCGCGCCGCCCCAATCGCGGTAGTGGAAGCGGAGGCCGTTGAGGAGGAGATAAGAGTCTAAGGGCATGAGTGTGTTAAGTTCTTCAGTTTTTTTTATCACGAACGCACCCCGGCCCGCTCGGCGCAGCCGGGGCGGGCAAACCGCGCGAATGAGTCCACTGCAAAAAGCCCTTTACCGCAGAGCGCGCTGACGCGAATTGTGCGTGCAGAGAATTAAATGAGAAAAACTCTGCGCGCTCTGCGGTCTCCGCGGTTGGATCTTTTTTCAGTCGGCATTCGTGTCATTCGTGATTAAAGCTCCCGGATAAGACCGAAACAGTGAGCAAGCGTTGATTGGTTTGCCAATTGTACACGCCTGTCTCGAAAACCTCACCCTCGCCAAAAGGTGAAGTGAACGAATGCCATTGTAGAAAAATATCGCCCGCCTGCCATTCGATGGGTGAGAAGCCCAAACCATCGGAGCCTTCCAGCGTGTAACCGTCCGGGGCGAGATGATGCCCAAAGATGGATAGCTGCGGATCGGCGGGGCCGAGCGCTTGCCAGAAGGTGATGACCGCATTGGAGGTTGAGAGCGCTGCGCCGAGAAATTTAACTTTATCTGAGGAAGCAGGGGTGTCTGCAGCCGGAGGCTGGAAGCTTTGCGGATCATAGCGATACACGCTGAGTTTGTCCGACTGGCGATACACTAACTCCGTCTTCCCGCCCCATGTTTGCGCGGCGTTCGGCATGTCACCGGGCAGCACATACCAGCCAAGGCCGGAAGAGGGCACCACCCAACTTTGATCACAATCAAAATGCAGCAGACGATGGCCGCTGCCGCCCAACAGCCGCTCAATTTCTGGCGTGTTGATTTGGAAATGAACGCTTTCACACGCCGCGATCCAGGTCGGGGCCGGAGACGCTTCGGGGACGCGATAGAGCAAAATGGAGTAGCCCGCCCAACCCTCGGGGCGGCGGCGGCGGAAAAAGTCGAAGGCGTCCGAATCGTTCAGGATCACACCTTGCAGATTCGTCGTGCTGATCGCATACAGGCCCGGCGCGGGGTTGGCCGGATGAAACGTCGGGCCCGCGCCGCGATCCCAATTGGGCAACCCTTCGACAAGCTCAGGGTGCGATCCTTCGACGTGCGATCCTTCGACAAACTCAGGGCGCAAGATATCCGTCGGGCCGAAGTAACTGGTGAAAATCGGGCCGCGCTCGGCGCGGAGCTTCATCGTCAGCGTGTACAAATCCTGTCCCCAATCCAAATTGGAATCCACGAGCCAATGGAAGCCGCTCTGCGGCCCGCCGCTCCACTCGGCGAAGTAAGCGAGGTCGTAGGGAAAAATGGCGAGCGACGTGGCGGAGGTCCAGGCCATGAAGACCAGTAGCATGCGGGCCGATAGCCGATGGCTGATAGCGGATGGCAAGAGGCTGCCAATCAAGACATACGCGAATGGAAGAATGGGGAGCAAGTGGCGGTAACCGATGTTGAGTGGCGAGAGGAGGACGAGCGCGAAGTAGCCGAGGAAGACGATGGCGGGCAGCGCGGCGGAACGAACACGCGGCGAGAAGAAGAGTCCGACAAGCGCGGCGAGGAGCAGGATGACGATGGCCGTCGGCGTTTTGAGCAGAAAGGCGAGCAGGAAATAAAACGTGACGCCGGAGGGATAGAGATGATCGGCGAGGAAGGAGGAGCGATGCAGGCCGTTGATCGTCGCTTGCCACAGTAACTCGCCGAGGTAATCGGGCGCCGGGAGGGGGATGGGGAACCCGGGCGCGGCCCCGACGTTGAAGCGGTACACGGCCCAGACGATGAAGGCAGAGAGAAGGATGAGGGATGAAAGATGAAGGATGAAAAAGAGCATGCCGTTCCTTTCATCCTTCATCCTTCTGACTTCATCCTTTATCAGTGCCAGCCCAATCAGCCCCAACACCACAATCGCCGTGAACTTGGTGCTCAACGCCAGCCCGGCCCACCCGCCAAGCAGCAGTGCATCGCGCCAACGACCGGTGCGAGTGAAGCGCCACGCTTGATACCCGGCTCCGGCGCAGAAAAGTGTGACGGCGATGTCCGGCGTTGCAAGCTGCGCGTTCGCCAACAGATTCGGATCGAAGGCGCACAGCAGCAAGACGATCGCGCCCGCGCGCCGACCGAACCAGCGACTGGTCCACGTGGCGACGATGGACAGCAGCACGAGCAGCATAAGCATGTTCGGCAGCCGAGCGACGAAGAAGGCCGCCCGCCAACGCGGTTGAACCGTCTGCAAGAAAGCCTGGCCCAGGATTCTGAAATCGGGGGATTGCAGCTTGGCCGCGTCCGGGATCATCGAAGGATCCAAGAAGAGCGGCGCGGCCATGAGCACATGCGCGAGCGGAGGGTTGCCATTCCAAATGTTCCGGCCTAGCTTGAGATACACCAGTCCGCGCGCGATGTGATGCGGCTCGTCCATCGTCGGGGCCTTGTACGTCTGGCTGAAGATCAGCCGCCCGAAGACGAATAATAAAAGCAAAGTCCGAAATGCTACCCCACGGGGGCGCTTCGCAGAGTCCGAAGTCCGAGGTCTAAACACGTAGGTTCCTTCAGTTCCTCTGAGTTCCTTCGTTCTCCAACGTCTCTTTAATTCCTTCTTCCACCGAGCGCGGGTTCCAGCCCAATTCGCGCTTCGCCTTGTCCGCGCGCGCCAGGTAAGAAAGCCCGGCGAGATTTTCCGCCAACTCCGCCAGGCCCGAATGCACGGGACGAAGCACTCGCGCAAAAACTTCAATCAACTTATCCGGCAGCCATACACGCGGCGCGGGAATGCCCGTCGCACGCTCGCAGGCGGCGAAGAATTCGCGATACGTCAGCGCCGGCCCGGCGAGGTTGTACGTCTCGCCCGGTCGGCCCTTCTCGGCAGCAAGGCGATGGCCGGTCACCACATCGTCTACATGCGCCCACGTCAAGCCACTGTCCGCGCCGGACATCATCCACAACAACCGCCGCTTATAAAGTTGCAGCAACATTCGCAGCTGCGACGTATCGCCCGGGCCATAGACCATGCCGGGGCACACAATCACCACTGGCGCGCCGCGCTGTTGCAGCGGCATCGCCACTTCGTAATGCGCCAGATATTTCGTGCGTTCATATTCCGATTGAAAATGCTTGCCATCGGCTTTATACGCTTCGTCCACTAACTGGCCGCGCGTGTCACCGTACACGCCGACGGTGGACGTGTAGACGATTTTCCGCACCCCGAGTTCGGTTGCCAGTTCGAGAGTCTCCCGCGTCCCCTCGACGTTGATGCGGTACATCCGCTCCCGATCTTTTTTCCCAACCCCGATCGTGTACCACGCCGCGACGTGGAACACGACGTCCGCGCCCGACAGGCCGGGTCGCATGGACTCAAGGTCGGTAATATCGCCGCGCGTGACCTGCACACCGGGGAACAACTCCCGCGCCCGATCCACATCCCGCGCCAGCACGCCGACCTCATACCCATGCGCAAGTAAATCCTTCACCAAATGCGAACCGATAAAACCGGTGCTGCCGGTAACGAAAGCTTTCATATAATCCACCTTTTGCTTGTCATTCTGAGCGAGTGCAGCGAGCCCTGCGGGAATCTCAGCCTTGTATTGCCAGGGTGGGGATTCTTCGGCGCTCCGCGCCTCAGAATGACAAGCAAGCATGTTCCTTGGCCCTTGGTCCTTGTGCCTTGCGCCCTTATCCCAGACTCTCCAAAAACTCTTTCAGCTTCTCGCGCTGCGGGTCGGGGACGTAGTCCATGTGCGCGCGGCGCTCATTGATCTCCCAATATTGCTCCCGCTTAACGCTCAAGAGCTGATCTTTGAGCGATTGGAGCGAAACCTGATCCAGGTCGGCGAGATTTCTGCGAATCAAAGCCGCGGCCTCAGTTTGACCGGTCAGCAGAAAATAGCTGGCGAGGATCGCCTGCGCCCGCCGCACGCCGCGCAGCGGATGCTGCGCGCCGTAGCGCAGAAAACGGTCGAGCAGCAGTTGCCGATTGGCCGCGCCCGTCTCCCAGGCCCGGCGCACCAGCGTCCCCAAATCATGCGCGACCGCGTCCACCACAAAGTTCAGTTGATTCTTGTGAGCCAGTTCGCCGTAATACGCAAAATAATACGCAATGTCCAAGCCTAACTGTGGATATGGATGATTCAGCGCCTCGGCGAAAATCCGATATTGATCGAAGAGCGTGAACACGGACGGCACATCCCGCCGAGTGAGCGCCAGCCGAATGAACGTGTTGAAGTATTCGGTCACCAATTCGCGGAGCGCTTCGTCCGCTTGGGCCACCGATTCCAGCCCCAGTTTCCGTGACGATTTGGCAGCGGCGCTGACGACATCGTGCGTGCGGGGAATGGCCGCGCTCATGACCTGCCGCAGTTGCGAGAACAGCTTCATCTCCACCCACATGCGCTTGGCGCTGAACTCATCCACAGCTTTGGACGAAAAGCCAAGGAAGTAGTTTGGATCGGCCAGGAACCAGGCGTCCGGCAGTTTGGGCTTGAGCACCCAATAGCGCCGGGCGACCTCCTCCAGCGTCAGCACGCTCTCAATCGCCGTCGTGCGATCCGCGCGATCAATCGAACGGATGGCGATGTTGGCAATGTGCTCAATGCCTTCGGCGACTTGCTGGTGATACCGCGCCGCATTGCGCCGCTGGCGGAGGCCCGCCCGCACCCCGGCATAAATTTCTTCCTCCAGGCGCTCCAGCAAGGTGTTCGGATGCAGAAAGCGAAAGACGTAATAGAGGTAAGGGAATAAGATGATCAGGCACAGCCCTAGCAAGCCAAACGACAGATGCAGTTGAAAGACCGGAATGAAATCTTTCTTGAGCGAGTAGATCACCCAAAAGCTTGCCAGATCGGCAAAGACGACGAGTGTCAGCACGGCCGCGTTGATGCGATCCTTGACGAAGAATTCCAGAAACTTGAGCGAGTACAGATTGGCCGTGAGCGGGACGGCGATGGCGACGACGGTGAAGACAATCGCCAGCACTTGATTGAGGCCGCGATTGGTGGTATCCGCCAGGAAGCGAGCTTCGTCGTAGTTGAAATTGCTCAGGTTGCTGAGCGCGTAGCCCGCGTGGTCAACATCCACAATCAGCCCGGCGGCGACGACGAGCAGCATGCCGACTGCCAAGCCCAGCGCCCCGCGAATAAGAATAAGGGTGTTTCGGTGCATTCGACTCTGCCAGTGCGTTAAAGATTGGGACGCAGATACACGCAGATGAACGCAGATAAACCTGATTTTTGGGGTTTTAATTAAATCTGCGAGAATCTGCGTTCATCTGCGTCCCATTAAGCCACGCTGATCTCGGAGCCGTTCGGCCCTTTGGTGATCTCGATCCGCGCCGGGAAGGCGTCTTTCAACTCATCAATATGCGTGACGACGATGATGCGCTGGAAGTCGGACTGCGCAGCGTTGATCGCCTCCACCAGCCTTTCGCGGCCTACGCTATCGAGTACGCCGAAGCCTTCATCAATGATCAGCGTCTGCAACTGCGTCCCGGCGCGGCGCGCGAGCAGTTGGCTGAGCGCCACGCGCACGGCAAAGTTGATGCGAAATGCCTCCCCGCCGGAATACATTTCATAAGCGCGCGTCCCAAGCTCATCCGAAATCTGAATATCGAGCGTCTCGCGTGTCTCGCCGGCCTGCGTCTCGCGCTGCGTGTTGAAGCGCAAGTTCATCCGCCCAGCGGTCATGCGCGTCAGCAGCGCATTGGCCGAGGCTTCGATCTCCGGTACCGCGGCCTCGATCATCAGCGCCGGCACGCCCTTCTTGCCGAACGCCTCGCGCAGTTCTTCGTACATCCCGCGCTCCTCGGCCAGTTGATTGTGCTCGGCGCGTTTGGCGTCCCGTTGTTTGAAAAGATTCTCCAGCGCCGCGAGTTTCTGCTGCGTCGCGCCCAGGCGTGCTTTGGCGAGTGTATCATCCTGGCGCAGCCGGTCGAGCGCTTGCTGCTTGGCCCCTGAGTCAAGCAGGATCGTGGTGTATTGTTCGGCTTCCGCATCCAGTTTTTCATGCTGCGCCTGGTCGGTGGCGAGTGAAGTCACCCAGCGCTCGCGGCGCTCCACAAGAACAGCGATCCGTTCTTTAGCCTCACTCGCCTTCACCGCCGCCGTCTGCAACTCGGCGGCTTGTTTAATCAGTTGCGGCTTCTCGCGCAAGTCGGCGCTCATTTGCGAAAGCGATTTGTCGAGCGTCGCCTGTTCATCCGAAAGTGTTTTCAACTGCGTTTGATTGGTGCGATAGCGCTCGCGCCGCGCCTCGACTTCTGCGTTCAACTCGCCGACGAGCCGCGCGCGCTCGGCTTCAGCCAGCGGTTCGCCGCAGGTGGGACAGCGCGGTTCGGTCGCCGTCTCCAACATCTCGACGCGTTTCTTTAAAGCGTCGGCTTCCGATTTGGTCGCCTCGTTCTGGCCGCGCAGTTGCGCCGCGAGTTCGGCGGCTTGCTGGCGCGTTTCGGTTGTGCGCTCGCGCTCGGCTTCGAGCGAGTCGAGGGCCGCGAGGTGCTGTTGAACGGCCCCCAACTCACGGGACAGCGAGACCTCGTCGGCGCGGGATCGAGCTTCATTCAGATCGGCGTCAAACGTCGCGATTTCCTTTTCGGCGTCGCGAATGCGTTTGCTCAAATCGTCCACCTGGCGCTCGAGCGCGATCATCGCCTGACGCGCCGCGTCAATCTGCGCCCAACCGGCCTCGGCCTGCCGCAGCCGCTCACCGACCTCGATCACTTCCGCCTGCGCCTGAGTCAGTTCGTGCTCGTACTCTCTGCGCCGCGCGAGTTCGGTCTCGATCTCCTTCAGCACCGCGTCCAGCCCGGTGAGCCGATGGTCAATGTTTTTGATTTTTTCTTTGGCGCGCTCCTCGTACAGTTCCCATTCCTGCAAGCCGAGAATATCCGCCAGCACTTGCTTGCGCTCGGTGGGGCGCTTGCCGGTGAACTCGTCGGCTTTGCCTTGCATGAGATACGCGGAGTTGATGAAGGTCTCGTACGTGAGCCGCAGCAGCCGGACAATTTTTTCCTGCGTCTTGGGGATGGTGGCTTCGGCGATGGAATTCCAGTGGACTTGGGCACCTGCCCTGAGCGAAGCCGAAGGGTCCGCGACTTGGAAATCGAGGACGCTGCTCGCGCCCTTGCCGACGCGGCGGCCCCGGAAGATGCGGTAGAGCTGCTCCCCAAGCGCGAACGTGAACTCGACGCGCATTTCGCTCTGGCCTTGATGCACCAACTCGTTGTCGGTTTTGGAGCGCGCGCGGCCCCACACCGCCCAGGTGATGGCGTCCAGCAACGACGACTTGCCCGCGCCGTTTTCGCCCGCGAGTACGGCAACATGAATGCCCGTAAAGTCCAGCGGCGCGGGGTCGCGGTATGGAAGGAAGTTGGTGAGTTCTAAGCGAATGGGGATCATGAAAAAATGGCAAATGTAAAATGCAAAATGAAAGAAATAAAAATTTAGGCAGGTGTGGGAATTGGTTTGACAGGTTTAGATTTGGAGGCTTTACTCTTGATGGCTCCTAAGATCAAAGACAGTTCACGTGCTTCTTGCATGAGAGCCTTGACTTCGTCATCTTTAATCAGTAGTGTGACATCCACCAACCGCAACCAGTAATGCGACTCTTTGGCTTCTTTGAGCGCAATACCGGTTTTGTGGACAAAATCCTTTTTACTTTCAGCCGCATCGGCTTCCTGCATATTCGCGCTGACGGAGGTTCCCGCGTCAATGAGTTGTTGCCCGATTTTGATCCCGGCTGTTGTGCGTGGCAGTCGGTCTACTAATCGAACAACTCGCACCCCGAACTCAAAAGACCGCTCCTGAATATTCCTCGGCGCTGCCGGCATTCTTATCTCCTCTCCTGTTTTGGTTTTTCATTTTTCATTTTTCATTCGCCATTAAACAACTCAGCCGCCTTCTGGATTAACAGCTTTGTTCGCTCAGGTGATTTGTTTTTGGAGACGAAGTAATGCTCCGTCCATTGCAACGGCGATAGCGCTTCCGGCGTCGGGCCGAGGTTGGCAATGCGCGCCTCGCGTTCCACTTCTTTACTAATCGTGGCGCTGCTCGCCACTTGGCTCAACGCCGTTTCAATCTCGCGCAAGCGCAGTGCCGCCTCTTGCGCCTCGCCCAGGCAAATCTGGAGTCGGACAATCGCGCCATCCAACTGGCGCTGCTGAATCTCGGCGATGACGGCGGCGGTGGGATCGTCTGCTTCCCGCACATCCACCCGCACCGTGCGGAAGGGGCGCGCTTGAACCTGGACGAATTTCCATTCTGTTTCGCCGCGTTTCAAGTCAATCCAGCAGAAGCCCTTATCTTCTCTCTCCTCGCCGAAATCAATTCGTTCCAATGAGCCGGAGTAAACGATAGGCGGTTTCGGCTGCGTTCCGTTCGCCAAATTTTGATGTTTATGAATGTGTCCCAGCGCGACGTAATCCCAGGCCGGGTCGGCGAGCGCGGACTTCGGGACGACCAGATCACGGCCCAACATCACACTCCGCTCCGAGCCGAAGGTCGCGCCGCCCACCGAGAAGTGCCCGACGAGGACGCGCGGCATGTCGCGCTCGGCAGCTTGTTTGGCTAATTCTTGCAGCTCGGAGGTGATGAGCGATTCGACGGCGCGATCCAGTTCCTCGACCGAGGCGCCCTTGTGTTCTTCCTGCGAAATTAAGCGATTCCGCACAGGGAACGGCACCCAGCCGAGGAACACCGGCCCGCGCCGGGTCTCAACGACCTGCGAGCTGATGCCTTTGCCAATGATGATGTTCGGCACTTCGAGCGCGCGGAAGATGTCAATGGAAGTGGCACGCGCGGCCATGCCGGGGATGTCGTGATTCCCCACCAACATGAACATCGGAATTTTATCGGCCAGGGTTTTGATCCGGCGCGCAAATTCGCGCTGCTGAGTCGGGTCGGGGTCGCGGGTCTTGAACGCGTCGCCCGCGAAGATCACGAGATCGGCTTCGTGCGAAAGCGCGTAGGCCACGACTTCGTCGAGCCGGTCGAGAAAATCCCGAATGCGGCTCGAAGTGCCGGTCTGCGGGTCAAGCTTCCCGTAGTTTTCCATGCCAACATGTAAATCAGCGAAATGGAGTAAACGAATAGACATAGGTCATTATCCAGTCAGCGTCTTTTTCCAGAGACCAGGCACCTTCTTATTATTGTAGAGGATTTCTTCTGCACCGAGAAATGCGGCCAGGTCTTCCACCGCGCGCGCGATGGCCCGGCCGGCGGAGGCCGGCGCTCCAGGTTCGGTGTATACGGCATTCACGCGCAACTGCCCAAGGTCGCGATCCATCTCTGGGTCCACGCGGCCAATCAATCGGTCGCCGTGCAGGATGGAGAGGACGTAGTAGCCATATTTGCGTTTGGGCTTCGGCGTGTAAATCTCAATCGTGTAATCGTAGTTGAAAAGTTGGCGCGCGCGTGCCCGGTCGCACATGAGGTTGTCGAACGGCGAGAGCAGCGTCGTGCGCGGTTCCCAGTCGTCGGTCACTTGTTCGACGAGCGCTTGGTCGTCGGTGTGAAGGTACCAAGTTCCGGGCCAGGACGATTGCTTGTCTTTTATTTCCACGCGCTGGATGAGTCCCTCGCGCTCAAGGTCGCTGAGAGCGTGGGGGAGGCCCGGATAACGTCCGCGCAAGAAGTGCAGTTGAATATGGCGAGGCGTGGCGACGCCGAGCGCGCGCAACGATTTTTGGGCGGCCTGCTTCACCAGCTCGCGCTCCGGCAGCCGGTCGCGCGGCGTCCAGTCGGGCAGGACGCGTTCGGTCAAGTCCCACAGTTTTTGAATCCCCGCCCGTCCGGCGACCATGATCTTGCCGCCGATCCAGAGCGCGTCCAACATGCGGTTGAGGTTGCGGCCCGAGGTCCAGCCGGTGGAGACCCAGGTTTTAGGGTGAATGCCATCCTCTTCCAGCAAGCGCGAGGGCAGCGGCCCCCGGCGGCGGATTTCGCGCAGGATGTAGCGCTTGAGCGGTTCGTTGTGTTCCATCCACTCGCGGGTGCGCGCACTCTGCGGAAAGCTGCGCATCATCGGATGATAGAAAGGATAGTCCTCAGTGAGGACGATGGAAGCGCAGTGCGCCCAATACTCGAACAAGTGGCGCTCGTGCCAGAGCAATTGGTCGAGTTGCTTGAGATCGTACTGCCCGACGCGACTCCACAGCACAAGCAAATGCGAACGCGCGACGGCGCTGATGGGGTCGAGTTGCAGACAGCCGAGGTCACGCACCACGTCCAAGAGACCATTCGCGTTCGGTTTGGGACTCGGCCCGGCGAGACGCTGGCGCGTGATGGCGAGGCGGCGGGCGAGGGTTGGGGAGATGATGAGAGGGTGGGTCATATCAGGTAGAATGGGTCAACGGATGGAACGAATGGAACGGATAAAATGGAGCGGATAGAACGAAAAAAATCAGTTAAATCCGCTCTATCCGTTGACCCAAAATGTTTCTAGGATTTGTTATCATCAACTATATACTATCACAGGAGGAATCTCACCATGTGTTACGACAACGACGCCCATCCCCCCGAACCGTCCGGCGTGGGCGGTGGAGGCGGCAGTGTAGGCGAAGACATTACCTTGACCGCCGCCGATGGCAATCGCTTTCTGGCCTATGTCGCGCACGCGGATCAACCGAAAGGCCCGCAGATTCTAATCTACCCGGACGTGCGTGGCTTGCATCAATTCTATAAAGAGTTGGCGCTGCGCTTCGCCGAATCCGGATTTACCGCGTTGGCGATGGATTACTTTGGCCGCACCGCTGGTGTAAGTTCGCGCGATGATAGCTTCGAGTTCCGACCGCATGTGGATCAAATTACGTTTCCTACTTTCTCGGCGGATGTGAAGGCGGCGATCGCACACTTACGTTCCATCTCAGAGACGCCGCAGCCTATCTTCACGGTTGGTTTCTGCATGGGTGGTGGGCTGTCACTCTATTCCAGCATGGAAGATTTCGGACTGACCGGCGTGATTGGCTTTTACGCGGGGATGAAGCGCGTTTGGGACGAGAAGAAAGGCGCGCTACCGCGGGCTGCCATCCACTGTCGGATTCCGGTCTTGGGTTTATTCGGCGGCGCCGACCAAGGCATCCCGACCGAACAAGTGCAGGCGCTCGACCAAACGCTGGATCAGGCCGGCGTCTCACACTCCATCCACATCTACGATGGTGCGCCGCACAGCTTCTTCGACCGCCGCTACGTGGAGTGGAAAGAAGCGTGTGATGATGCGTGGTCGAGGATGTTCAAGTTTATTGAGGAGCATAAATAGCCTTCTTGAGATTCCGAGGAAGAGTAGTTCTGGACTTACTCAATCTGCGCTCGCGTGTTCAAACCTGACAGGTCGGCGCGATGACGCACCGGAAAAAACAGGCGCTTGAACGCGCCGACCTGTCAGGTTTTAAAGTCGCTGCGGAAGTCCAGCAGTTGTCATAGGAAGCAAAACAGAATTATACTCTTGAACGATGGCAAAACGCGGAAGTCTCTCTTCTCTCTCTCCCACCGAACGGCGGGCAATAGATGCCTTTACGGCAGCGCTGAAACGTGAAGCGAACGGCCAAATCTTGCTCGCCGCGCTGTTCGGCTCGAAAGCGCGCGGCGATGCAGATGAAGACTCCGACGTGGACATCCTGATCGTCGCCGACGCCGATCCCCAACAACTCAGAAAGCAAATTGGCCACTTCGCTTCGGAACTTGGGCTCGAACACAACTTGAGCTTCAACGAGTTTGTGCTCAATCGTGAACGCTGGGCGGATTTTGCCCGGCGCCACGCGGCCTTCTGGCAAAACGTCCAGCGCGACGGCGTCCTTCTCTGGCGCGGCCCAGCCTTGCCCGATGACCTTGCCTTACTCCCGGATTTCAATGGAGATAACCTGATGGCCGATCATCGTCCTGAAATTGACAGTAACATGCGGCTTGCGCGTGAAGCGTTGGACGATGCTCAGGCAACCTTGGCGCAAAAGCGTTATCACACCGCGGCCAATCGCGCTTACTACGCCGTTTTCTATGCGGCGAATGCAATGCTGGCGACACTGGGCTTGCAGCGCAGCAAACATTCGGCGGTCAAGGCTGTTTTCCAAGAGAAATTTGTGAAGACCCAACAGATTGAGGCGGTTTACAGTGACGATTACGAAGAGACGATGAAAAAACGCGATATTGCCGATTACGATGCGTTCGCCGTCGTGGATGAACCTTTTGCCCGCGATGGCGTGGAACGCGCGCAGCGGTTTGTGGAGCGCATGGAGAGGTTTTTGAAAGAGAAGGGGTATCTATAACGGGTTTCTGACATTTAGTGAAGTAAACAGAAGAGTATCTTATAAGATGTGAATCTTCGATGGTTCTAACACCCTCTTAGCATAACCCTCATGAACCAAGATCGGGCCAACATAGGAAGCTACAGCTACCCGAGTCGCATTACCTTGAAGCCACTCACCTAAACTGCTTTTAGGGGGATCCGTGCGTGAGGTACCGATATCTACTGTGCGATTCTTGAAATGACGCAATAAAGCCTTGTAGTGGTCAGGTGAGATAGTCACCTCCCAGCGATAATTTTTGCCGTATCGAATCGTTGTCCCATTGACCACAGAACCTTCATAAACAAAACTGCTTCTTCCTGCCCATGTGCGAAGTGTCACTGGCATAATATCTTTTCTTCTCCAAACAACGCTTTCTTGTCCTTCTTCCGCCGGTGGATGGAATCCACCGGCTAGACAAAACCAAGTCGGCTGGAAGCCGACTCTTCTCAAACAGTCTAACCTCTGACCCTGACTTGTTCTTCCTCGACAATCCACAGATGTCGCTCAAGCTCTTCTGCGGAAAACATCTGAATGAGACGAGTCAGCGTTTGAAGGACATAAGGCTTGTCTTGTCGCCTGAGCCTTAACACAATCAAGCCGGAGAATTGTGCGGGGGGATAAGCCTGGATGTCCGCAAAATCTACATCTAAGGTGATCAAAGCTCGAGTTTCTTTTTGGCAAACAGAGGCAAGATTAACATCAGCGCTGCCAGCGAGACCTTGTTCCAATACGGTGGTAGCGTCGTGACCGGCGTGGCGTAGTAATTCGGCTGCTTCAACCGGCAGATTTTCGTCAATCTTGAAATTCATCGGCTGACTCTAAGCTGGCAAGGCGATGACTCGCTCACGCGCCAAATCAGCCGCATAAGCAATAGCTGCTTGCACGACTTCACGGTTCAAGGTTGGATAGCTCTTTACAATCTCGTCCGATGTAAGCCCGGCGGCGAGATTATCCAGCACGACGGAGACCATGATGCGGGTTCCCTTGAAGCAAGACTGTCCATGACAAATTGCGGGGTCAACAGTGATGTAGTTTCGCCAGTTCATAGCAGACCTCCATGTTTTAGCTCTGCTTCAGAGTGTAGCACAGGTTATTCTTGTCCAGACAGTGCTTCTAGACTCCCGCACCCTGAAGGGTATCTTCGACCTTCGCGGGAGTGACTCTTGCATAAGGCATCGCTCGAAGCCAAATCTCTTGATCTGCGCCGAAGGTCTGCGAAAATCTGCGTCCCATTAAATCCGTGCAATCGGTGTAATCCGTGGTTCCTATTACTCTTCCCCAAACAGCGCCTTCTTATCCTTCTTCCGCTTCTCCTTCGCCGCGGCGTCATCCAAGTAACCGACCGAGGCATAGAAAGTCTCATCATACGAGCGCGTTTTGACGACGACGGGCATGGGCACCGCATGGCCGAGGATGAGCGCCTGCTGCTGCGTATCGAGTCGGGCGAGCACCTCGCGCAGTTGGCTCGCGCCGCTCACGCCGGAGAACACGGCTTTGATATCGGCCTCATTGTCGAGCAGGCAGGTCACGCGCGTGCCGATCTGGCTCATCACTTCCTCGTCAATCCCGCTCGGGCGTTGATCTACGATCAACAGTGTCACGTTGTACTTGCGCAGTTCGCGCGCGATGTTGCCGAAGATCGTATGCCCGGCGATTTCC